>Ga0302275_10001682_pt1 | contig 23711 bp, 17 predicted proteins | sample III_Bog_N2_2_FD_200229 | JGI IMG/M metagenome (GOLD analysis project Ga0302275, IMG submission 200229) | Peat permafrost microbial communities from Stordalen Mire near Abisko, Sweden - III_Bog_N2_2 | ecosystem: Environmental > Terrestrial > Soil > Wetlands > Peat | place: Sweden: Abisko... | reverse complement strand
CCCGCGCCGTGGCTGGGCCGCGTGAAGACGATCGTCTTGCCGTCGGGCGACCAGGTGTGAAAGTAGGAGTCGGGATTGGCCGTGACCACGCGCGGCTCGCCGCCAGAAGTGGGAATGATGTAAACACGGTTGCCGGGATTTGACGCCATGGTGCAGGTGATGGCCAGCCACTTGCCGTCGGGCGAAAGCCCATGGCTACCGTTGCAGCCTGTCGCACCTCCGGTGTCGATCTGTTCTGCAGAAACACCTCCGTTCCCGAGGCCGTCAGCAGCCACGCGGAACATCTTTCCATCCTGAACGAAGATGAGAGTCTTACCATCCCGCGACCAGTTGGGCGCCATGGCGCGTGCTTTGGTTGTGTAGGCCACGATGGCGCGGCGCGCTCCGGGATCGATCTCAAGGGCTTTGAGCGAGCTATATAGGGCCGTCTGCGGCGCGGCTGCGGGCGCAACCAGCGGCTTGAACTCGACGTGAGCAAATGTTGCGGTCTCGACCGTGTTGGGGTCGTGCGCCGATAGCCCGATGCCGGCGTAGAACGGCTCGTCGAGATGCATCTTGGTTGCCGCACCCACTTGATGCAGCGGCTCGCCCTTGAAGCTAACGAACATGGTTAACTCGTCGCCGTGCTTCTCGAGCCTCAGCCGTTTCGGAGGGTCGATGTTGAGCTCAATGCTTTGCGTGGTGGCGCCCTTGGCCTCGCGGAATTGCAGCGCCGTCAGCCCCACTCCATGCTGCGCCGCGTCTGCGTAAGCGCTGTCGGCATCGAGGGTCTGGCGGAAGATCAGAACGGCTTTGCGATGCTCGCTGTGGGCGCCAGTCTTTTCAGGAAAATCAATATCGGCGGTCAGCGAAACGTCGCCTGACATTTTCTTCCACAAGAAATGAAAACCGTCCGTCGTTGCCCATAGATTGGCGCCCGCGGAGTGAATGGTATAGACGCCGGCTGCACTGTCAAACGCGGCAGTTCCCGGCGGAACCACGCTGCCAACATCCGACTGGCCTTCAAAGACGCCAACTGGCTGGGATTGCGCGAAAGTGACAGGCACAGATAGAAAAAGAGCGAGAGAAGAGAGAATACCAACCGATTTCAAAGACACAAGAATCTCCTGCGGACGGATTGCCGCGGCCTGATTTCAGAAAGCTGAGGGTGTTATTGGCGCGGCGAGCAAACTATAGGTTGGGCGGATGGGGTTGTCAATTGCGAAGCGGAGTTGGCGGGGTTTGCGGGGTTAGCGGAGTTAGTGGGAACCCCACCCTAGCGACAAGAACAAATACGTCGCGAGGATGGGGCACCCAGTTTTGTTATCCATCCGGCGGAGCTATTTCGCAGTATCTGTGGCCAGCTTGCCGTTGATATCGCGCACTTCTACCGGCCCAACGCCTGCGTCTTTCAGCGGGGCTTCGATCTTGGAGCGGTCGCCCGCGGCGAGCACGATCAGCTGGTCGGGATGCAGATACTGTTTTGCAACTCTCGCGATATCGGCCTGCGTAATGGCCTGGTACTTTGCGGGCAGCGCGGCATAATGGTCGAGCGGGTAATCGTAAACAAAGATGCTTGAAATCGCGCCCGCGATTGCGCTGGTGGTTTCAAAGTCGCCGGGCAGCGAGCGAATGGACGACTCCTTTGCATCGTTCAGTTCGGCCTCAGTTGAGGGATTCACTGGAAAGTTGCGAATCTCCTTCATCATTTCTTTGGCTGCGGGAGCGGTAACGTCGGTGCGCACCAGGGCAACAGAGAAGAACGCGCCGCTTTCGCGGTATTCCCTGAAGACGGTTTGCGCGCCGTAGGTGTAGCCGTGTTCCTCGCGCAGATTCATATTGATGCGGCTGCCAAAGCTGCCGCCCAGCGTGTAGTTGAGCACGTCGAGCGCGTCGGCATCGGGCGAGTTGGCCGGCACGCCAAAACCGAACGCAGCCAGCATGGTTTGCGGCGCACCGGGCTTGTCGACGATAACCACGTGCGTTGCAGGCGGCGCGGACGCAGCGGGAACGCTGACTGCGGGTGCAGCCGTGCCGCTCCAGTTGCCGAAGTATTGTTTGGCGAGCTTCTCAGCTTCAGCGCGAGTAAGGTCGCCGGCCAGCACCAGCGCGGAGTCGCCTGGCACGTAGTGGCCCGAATAGAAGCCGGAGATGTCTGAAGCGGTAAACGAGTTGACGCTTTCAGCGGTGCCGCTGGAAGCCATGCCATACGGCTGGTCGCCGAACAGCAACTTCGGCCCGACGCGCAGTGCCATGTTCTGCACGTTGTCAGTCTCCTGCGAAATGCGCAACAGGCGCTGCTTGCGGCGGCGATCGAAGTCTTCAGCGCGGAATGCCGGGTGCTGCACAACATCGGAGAGCAGCTCCATTCCCTTGTCGAGGTGATAGGTCAGCAGTCCCATTGAGACGGTGCTGTTATCCATTCCTGCCGAGGTGCCAATCATGGTGCCGATGCTTTCCTGATCTTCGGCAAGTTGGGTGAGGCTGCGCGACGAAGTGCCGTCGCCCATCACCTCGGCGGTAAGTGTGGCCAGGCCGCTCTTGTCCTGCGGATTGTCGACACTGCCCGCGCGCGAAACTATTTCAGCAGTGACTACAGGCAGCGCGTGATCTTCAACCAGCAGCACCTTCAAGCCATTCTCAAGTTTGAATTCGGTGGGAACTGGCAAATGCAGTTCCGGTGCGGGGCCGGGCTGAGGTTGAGTCTTGCGCCAGTCCTGCGCGGTTTCAAACTCTGGAGTGTAGGGGTTCACGAGCTTTACGTCGGCATCGGTATCGGCGGGACTGCGCGGCACATCGTCGAGTACTTTTTTGCCGGGGACACAGTACACCACCACCGCGGAATCCTTGGTGAGGTACTTGATGGCGGCGGCCTTAGTGCTGGCCGCGGTCACGTCGTCGGTCATCTTTACGTCCTTGGTCAAAAAGCCCGGATCGCCGGTGTACTGGTTGTACCGGTCGAGCGTGTCGGCCACGCCGCCAAAGCCGCCCAGCCGCTGCAGGCCGCTGATCTTCTGGGTCAGCTCGGTGGCCTTGGCTGCTTCAACCTCTTCGTCGGTGGGTCCATCCTTCTGCAACTTCGCCACCTCATCCCAGAAGGTGGCTTCAAGATCCTCAAGCTTCACGCCGGGCTTGGCGGTAATTGAGCACTCGGCGACCCCGGCGAGCTTGAGTTCCTGTACACGGCAAGTGACGCTCTGCGCAGTTTGCGACTTGTAGACGAGAGTTTGATCGAGCCGGCTGGCCTTGGCCATTCCCAGCGCGTAGAGAGCGCTGCGCGAGCTGTAAGCATCTGGCGTGAATGCGGGTGGCGTGAGCCAGGCAACAGTCAAGCGCTCAAGGCGGACAGTGTCGGTGATAGTGGCGCGCCGCTGTGAGGTAATGGGCGGCGTGACCACCGTGACCGGCTCAACCGCCGGCCCGCGCGGAATGGGCCCGAAATATTTTTCAAGCATCGCCTTGAGCTTGGCCGCATCGAAGTCGCCGGCAATGGCGATGGAGGCGTTGTTTGGCGTGTAGAACTGCTGATGGAAATCGCGCACATCGGCAATACGGGTGGACTCAACGTCGGCGTGGCTGCCGATCACATCGCCGTAGTATGGGTGCCCCTTGGGAAAAAGCTGGTGGTACACTTCTTCGTCGGCTACGTCGTACGGCCTTCCCTCGCCCTGGCGCCGCTCGTTGCGCACCACGTCTTTCTGGTTGATGAGCTTCTGGCGGTCAAGCCCCTCCATCAAAAATCCCATGCGGTCGCTCTCAAGCCACAGCGCCAGTTCCAACTGGTTTGAGGGCATGGTCTCAAAATAATTTGTTCGGTCAAAATCAGTGGTGCCGTTCACGTCCGTTGCGCCGGCAGCCTCAACGTCGCGGATGTGCGCCTTTGCGCCCACATGCTCAGATCCCTCGAACATCATGTGCTCAAACAGGTGTGCAAAGCCGGTGCGGCCGGGCTTCTCGTTGAGCGGACCAACGTGGTACCACAGGTCGACACTCACCAGCGGCAGGCGGTGATCTTCATGCGTCATCACAGTAAGTCCGTTGGGCAGCGTGAACTTCTGGTACTTGATCTCAGGCAGTTTGTGAGCGGCCTGCGCGTGAGCGGCCACGGCACTGGTGGTGAGAACCGAAAGCACTACGGCACAAAGATTGCGAAGGGAAATCTTCACAGGTTTTTCTCCTTGGTGGGCGAAGACGGCGACGTGAGGATTATACGGGAGATGGACGTGGGCAGATGCAAAATGGCTCGGCCAGTAGCGTCGGCGCCTGGGGAGATTGCAGGGCAGGTCGTCAAACGCGCAGAGTGCGACTATTTGCTGTCGTAGGTCGGGTAGGGTTCGGGCTCGTTGCTGGTGGGGATGGTGGCAAAGATTGTGAGATCGGCCTGGACCTCGGCCCACTTCGCCGCGTTTTTCTTGGTCGTGATCGGCGCGTTGGGATCGGAGTAATAAGCCTCGATGTCGCTCTTGATGCCGGGCGGGATGGGCTGCGTGGGGTTGAGCGCGAGGCGATGCAGCAGAGTCGCGTAGGTGGAATCAGTAAGCGAGTAGCCACCGGGCTTGACCACGATTCCGGTATCGAGATCGCGATTGGGCAGCGGATGGCGAGGGTCGCGCGTGCCGAAGGGCTGTTTCAGCACAGCGTAGCCCTGGGGCGTCTCGAATCGAGAGGTGAGCGGGGTAAAACCGCGAAGCGCATAGCGAAGGGCGGCGGCGGACTGGTAGACACTGTGCATGTAGTCGGCCTCGGTGGCGTTGGTGGGCCCTTTTACGCTCACCAGTGAGAGCGGGCCGACCTTCGGAAGGATGAAGAAGAGAACCCTCACCAAACGGGTTTCAAAACTCGGATGCCCCTTACGGTAAGCTGCCCAGTTGCCGAGCGCGGCGGCAGCGTCCGCTTCCCTGTCAATCTCGATTGCCTCGGCAGATTCTGTCAGGGGGGGCTCGTGATTGCGGCGGCGCAGCGTGATGGCGTAAGCGACGTGAGGAATGAAGTTGCGCACGGCGAAGCGATAAGCCCAGACCTTGACGCGGTGAGCCCGGTGATCGGCGAAGTCGGGTAGTCCGTAGGTTTGATAAAAGGCCAGGCCGAGCTGATGCACCGGAACATTAAGCCCAATGTGGCGAAGGTAGGGCAGCGGCGCGAGGTGATGTTGCGAAATTTCGTAAATGTCGAAGGCAAATTCGGTTTGGACATGCTGCTTTTTGCCCTCGGCGTAGTTAACCACGGGTCCATAACGGGCCTTGAGCTTGGGGAATTCTACCGGGACGGCGCGATTGGTGGCTTCAGAGTGGCCATAGGAGTCGCCGATGTAATGCGAGAGCGCGCCGATGGCGAAGGCCATCTCGTCGGCATTTTTGGCGTTACGAAAGAGGTTAATAACGAAGTCGCCGCTGCGGACGTAGTGGGTGATATTTGAAAATGTCTGGTCGCCGAAGGGGTAGTAGCCAATGTCTTGAATCACGCAGCCGCCATAGGCGTAGGAACGGGCCTCATCAAGCTGGGCGGGAGTGAGGCCGGGATAGCGGCTTTCGAGCAGCGGAACGATGGAGTCCTGCCAGGTAAGGTCGATGAGCTGCTCGTGGGTGAGCAGAGAGTATGCATGGCACACGGGAGCCAACAGGAAAAGCACGGCGAGGGCGATGGGAATGAGTGTTTTGGCAGGCAGCTTCATTGCGATTTGGCCGAGGGGTTTCCGATCGAGACGAGGAAATCTGGAGTCCGATGATGCGAGCGTCTGTTCTGTTGGATGCAGCCCGGCGGGGGAGCGTTCAGGTTTGCGGATCGATCAGGCGTCTTCAGGCCCGTCGAGGGCGATGCGCGCAAAATACTCCGCTACCTGCTGCCAGTTGTCCACGCGCACAAATCCCTCAACGGTAAGGTTGTGCGGCGCGGTGTATAGCAGTCCCTGGCCCTCAAAACGCTGCAGGTTGCGTGGCTGGTCGTCAATCAGGTAGTCGGCACGCAGTATTGATTTATTGCCGCAAAAGACGTAATGCGTAGGCGGAACGAAGGGGAAATGTCGCTGTAGCCAGCGGTACTTGGGGCCGAAGGAGTTGGGCACGGCCATGGCCTGCGTGGCGATGAAGATCTCGAAGCGGGTCGAGAGGTCTTTGAGCACGTCGTGCGAGCCGGGAATTACGTCGAGAACCTCAAAGAAATCTTCGGCGTCGAGGAATGCGCGGAGCTGCTGCTGGCGATCGACCGGAGTAATCTCCCACAGGCCTTTGCCGGCCAAGTCGTCGACGGTCACGTCTTCGTCGAACTCCTGGTTGTAGCGGCGCAGGTGCTCGCCGAGCGTATCGGCCATCACCTCGTCCATGTCAACGCAGATGCGGCGCATTGAAGCCTCGAAAAGCAGGGGTCAGGGATCAGGGAACAGGGATCAGAAAAACCTGGGCGAACTGCTCAAGGTAAGGGTAGCAGGGGCGGGGTTTGCATCATCAGTGCGGTTCATTCCGCGGGAGCTTAGCGCTCCAGCCCGCTACGCCCCGGCCTGCCCCGGGCGGCGAACCGCGCGGCCGGTGCCTGGGGCCACTTCGGGCTGCGGCGCTTTAGGCGCAGGAGCCAATGCAGGGTCCCAGTAAATAATCCGGTTGCAACTGTCGCAAGTCAGCAGTTCGCCCTCGCGGAGCTGGTTCCACGTCTGCGGCCTTATGCCCATGCTGCAGCCCGTGCACTGCTGGTTTACGATCTGCGCAATGCCGGTGCCGCGCGACGTTGCGATGCGGTCAAAGCGTGTGAGCCATTCAGGTTCAATCTGCGGGCGAATGGCCTCGCGCTCAACGTTGAGTTCGGCCAAATGCGCAGCCAGTTCCTGCTGGCGGGCGGCAACGCGTGCGCGGGTTTTATCCAGCGCCTCAGACAGCAGCTCAACCTGCGCGCGTGCCTGCGCCAGGGTCACTTCGAGCGCTTCTGACCGCTCCATGCTGGCCAATTCGTCGTTCTCAAGCCGCTCAATCTCGGCGGTGGCAAAGCTGACCTCGTGCTCAATCGCCTCGGCCTGCGCGGGGGTCTTCACCACGTCAAGCTGGGCGCGAAACTTCGTGGCCTTTTGCCGGTGCCCATCAATCTCGCGCTCAAGGCGGGTGCGCAGCGTGTCTTCGCGGCTGAGCGCGGAAGACGTATCGGCCGATAGCCGCTGTGCCACGGCCAAGGTGGCTTGAGCCTGCTTCACCTCCGCCGGCAGTGCGTTGGCTTCTTTGGTCACGCGGGCGCGATCCAGTTCCACGGCCTGCAGTTTGGCGAGATGTTCAATCAGCGCTTGCATCGGTGCTCAAAAGTCTACGGCATCGCGGCCCATTCCGAAAACAGGCGGCTGCCGGCCCGCGTGTTTCTATGCTCGCATTCTGCATCCAATTATCCAGGTATGGGTCTTTGGGGACGTGTCTTTGGGTCCGAAGCATTGGCCGCCGTTGCATCTGTGGCAGCATGCTACCGGGACTGCGACAATAACTGACAAGCGAGAATCGCGGTGATGAACGATCAACCTTCATTCTGGCGGCGTCACCGGGCACTGGCCTGGGTCAGCGGCATTGCGCTCTTCCTGCTGATTGTGGTGGCAACAGCCATCTCCATCCTGCTGCACAACGCCGAGCCCATCGTCCGCGCGCAAATTGTTGCCGCCCTCGAGCAGCAGTTTCATTCCCGCGTTGAGCTCGACAGCTTTCACATGTCGCTGCGCGGAGGCATTCGCGCCGAAGGCCGCGGCCTGCGCATCTGGCCGCCCGTGCAGGTGCAAGGCGTAAGCGTGCCTGCGGCTACTTCCCTCCATCCTCTTATTTCTATTGACGATTTCCGCTTCCGCGCCCCTCTTCACTACTCGTCGAAAGAGCCCGTGCATATCTCATACGTCGAGTTGCGCGGCCTGGTAATCGATATGCCGCCGGCGTCGCATTTTGTGCACGCGGCCGGCGACCAGCCTGCGGGCGGAGCGAGCGACAGCGCGGTCAAGAAAGTGCTGCTGCATTTCAAGCTCGACAGCATTCTTTGCTCCGATGCGGTTCTCCGTCTCGAGACCAGCAAGCCGGGCAAGCTGCCGCTGGTGTTTAAGATATCGAGTCTCAAGCTCACCAACATTCAGCCGACGGGAGTGATGGACTTCGCGGCCGACCTGGTGAACGCCCGACCTACCGGAACCATTCAAACTACCGGCACATTCGGGCCGTGGAGTGCCGACGATCCGGGCCAAAGCGACGTTCAGGGCAAGTACACCTTCGATAAAGCCAACCTGGGCGATTTTAAAGAAATCGCGGGAATGCTTCACTCCACCGGCCGCTACACCGGAACGCTGCGCGAATTATCAGTCGATGGGGTTGCCGATGTGCCGAATTTTTCGCTCACTCACTTTGGCACTCCCATGCCGTTGCACACTGATTTCAACGCAAAGGTGGATGCCACGAACGGCGATACCTGGCTCCAGCCCGTCAATGCTGTGCTCGGCCAGTCGCATTTTACGGTTGAGGGCAAGGTGGTACGCGTGCCGCTAAGCGCGGCTGAAGTTGCGGCGAGTCAAAACCCCGACAGCGATCCGCGCGCGGAGCCGCCGTCCAAAGGCCATGACATCTCGCTGGTAGTGAGTGTGCCGCAAGGCCGCATGGAAGACTATATCCGCCTGGTCAGCAAATCGGGCAGGCCACTGCTCACCGGGGTGCTGAATTTGAAAACCTCGCTCGACATTCCTCCCGGCAAGGAGCACGTTTACCAGCGCATCAAGCTGAAGGGAAAGTTCTTGCTCAACAATGCGCAATTCACCAGCGACGAGGTTCAGGATCGCGTAGATGAGCTGAGCCTTCGCGGGCAGGGGCTCACGAAAGAGGCCAAGCAGAAAGACAAGAGCGATATGGTGCCCGTGAAGGCGGTTATGCAAAGCAGCTTTACCATGGCCAATGGCGTGGTCACCATGCCCGACCTCGTCTACCAGGTTCCCGGCGCCGACATCGCGCTGAGTGGAACCTACACTCTCGATGGCGGCGCCATCAACTTTACAGGCAAGGCAAAAATGCAGGCCACCGTTTCGAAGTTGATTGGTGGATGGAAGGGCGTCCTGGCCACACCGCTCGACCACTTCTTCAAAAAAGATGGCGCGGGGACTGAAGTTGGCGTCCATGTGGACGGCACGCGCGACGATCCGCACTTCGGGATCGACGTGAAGGGGTTCAAGCACACCTCACCGGAGAAGCCCGGCGACAACACGCCCGACAATGGAACGGTGAAGGCTCCGGTGCAGCAACAGCAATCGCAATAAGCGGATAATTACTGAAGCCTCAGGCCTCTCCGTCCTGTGTCGGGAAAGATGGGTTGGCGTTGCCAGCCCCCATCAAGACCAGGGATCGCTGCGCAAACGGTGAATACACCAGTAAGGTGGTGCAGGCCAGGGCCAGACCAAAGTTGATGTGGTGCAGCAGCAGAAACGGGGCAAGCGCCCATAACTCATCGAACAGGAGCACAAACGGCCACACCCTAAGCAGCTTTTGCCGCACACCCGGCGGATGAAAGAGTACAGCGCAGAGCAGAAAAGCGCGCACCGGAATCAGGATTGCCGCGGTTGCAATCACCGCTCCGTAAACGACCACCGCATGCGGCAGCGGCGACAGTAGCTCCTCAATCTCCGCGAGGTTGGCGAGCGCGCCCACATAAAAGGCCAGATACATAAGCTGAAAGAGAATGTAGAGTGTTTGCACCACCGCATAGGGCGATGTGGGCAAGTCCTCTTCTGATGTGAGAATGGCGAATTTCGTTTTGCCATTTGGTTGGGCGGGTTCGGGGTTGCGCGCAGACAACGCCGGATCGAATGGCGTCGATTCCGGCCGGGCCGCCGCAACCAGAATCTCGCTGCCCGCAAAGCGCTCGACGGGCGCGATAAACCGGTAGCCACGCCGGGCAAGCGTCTCAATGAACCGCGGGCTGCCGGCCGTATCTCCCAGAGCTTCTCGAATGCGGTTCACCGCCGAGTTCACGCCGTGGTCGTAATCAACGAATGTGCCATCGGGCCAAAGCTCGCGCGAAATCTCTTCGCGAGACACCAGTGCGCCGGGCCGGTCAAGCAGCATCAGCAGCACCTGAAACGGCTGCGCGTTGAGCCGCAACCGCACTCCCTGCCGGCGCAGCTCGCCGGTTTTCGCGTCCGCCTCGAACACTCCGAAGCGATAGCGCCGCTCGTGATTCGGCTCTGCCATTGGGCTCGCGTCCAGTTTATCCGATGGAGAACTCCGCAACGCAACGCCTCACTTGAATTACATCTTCCTGTAACTCCGCTGCATGCAATGCCTTGCGCGGTGAGAAACATTCGACAACATTTGTCTGCCACAGGTATTGCGCTCAAACGTCTGAAGGGGCAGAGTGATGATCATGCACGGCAAGCCAAAAGTAAATCGAAGCGCGAGTGTGAAGGCGATTGCCCATGCCCGGGTATTCTCCGCCGCTTTTGCCGTCCTATTGACCGCCATGTTTTTGTTTGCCTGTCCCGAAACCGCAGCCGCTGATCCTACTCCCGCGGCCGTTACGGGATTCAACGACTACATTACTCAGCTTGAGACGCGACTCGCCCGCCAGCATGGCGCGGCCGACGTTTTCCTCGCTACTTTTGACGCTGCTCGCGTGCGCAACGGTGATGTAGTGATCGATCGACTGACACCGGCATCCGGAATCACTTTTCCCGGTGCGATGCTCTACCACTGGCGCGGCACTGCGTTTGTTCCCGGCGTCAAGGCCGTTGATCTTGAACGGTTGCTGCGCGACTACAGCCTCTACCCGCAGGTCTACGCGCCGCAGGTAGTCACGGCCAGGGTGCTGGCTCAAGATGGCAACCACTATCAAACCATGCTTCGCGTCAGCCAGAAGCATGTCATCACCGTGGTGCTCGATACGAATTACGACATTCAGTTTTTTCCCGCCGCTGTGCCCGATGCGAATGTCGGCGCACACGGATATAACATTTCGCATTCCACGCACATTACCGAGATCGCCGATCCGGGCACGCCCACCGAGCACGCACTCGACTCAAACCACGAGCATGGGTATCTATGGAGGCTTAACACCTACTGGAGCTGGGAAGAGCGCGACGGCGGCCTCTACATGCAGATTGAGACGGTCACGCTCACGCGCTCCGTTCCCGCCGGACTCGGCTGGGCGATCGGTCCATTTGTTCAGAGCATTCCGCGCGACAGCATCGAGTTCACGCTGCGCGCGACGCAGAATGCGTTGAGGCGGTAGGAGCCAGTACGAGCGGCGTGCTCTCCCGCCCTTTCGACAGGAACAAGTCGAAAGGACGGGGCACGGAAGCTGTTGCTAAAAAGTCGAGAACCCGCTGAAACAGAAAAGAGGACATCATGAACGCCGTTGCATCCATGCCAGCCAAGTCCGGATTCCACTCCGCCACCCGCATCAACCGCTCGTTGACCGCTTCGCTTGAAAAGCGCGTTCTAGAAGGTATGGCCGCTCGCGTCCCGCGCTGGGTCACCAGTGACCGGCTCACGCTGCTGGGCTTTGCCGCCCAGATTGCGTGCGGCGCGTGCTTTGCCCTGGCGCGCTTCGACCTTCGCTTTCTGCTCGCCGTGATTTTGTGCCTCGCGCTCAACTGGCTGGGCGACTCGCTCGACGGAACGCTGGCCCGCGTGCGCCGCATCGAGCGGCCGCGCTACGGTTTCTATGTCGATCACATGGCCGACGTCTTCGGGTCGGTGGCACTCATGCTGGGGCTGGGCTTCTCCGGCTTCATTCATCCCGCGGTGGCTATCGCCATGCTGCTGGCGTTCCTTGTGCTGGCCGCTGAAAGCTACCTCGCCACGTACACGCTCTCGCGCTTCCAACTTTCGCAAGGCCTGTTTGGCCCCACTGAGATTCGCATCGTGCTGGCCATCGGCACGCTTGAACTAATGCGCAGCCCATGGTCAAACCTCTTCGGCCACCGCTTTCTGCTCTTCGATATCGGCGGCTCCATTGCGGCAACAATCATGCTCGCCATGGCCGTGACGGTCACCATACGCCACACGGCGCAGCTTTACCGCGAGGAGCCGCTGCCGTGAACACGCTAATTCGATGGGGTAAGTTCAACCTGGTGGGCGCGGTCGGCATGGGTTTGCAGCTTGCGCTGCTGGCGGTCTTCAACCGTCTCGCGCCCGGCCACTATCTCATCGCGACGGTAGCGGCCATTGAGATCACCCTGCTGCACAACTTTGCCTGGCATGTACGCTTCACGTGGCGCGACCGGCGCGACGGTTCGCCGCTCGCCATCCAACTGCTGCGCTTTCATCTTTCAAACGGGCTGGTCTCGTTCGTCGGCAACCTGGCGCTCATGCGATTGCTGGTGGGGCACGCGCATCTGCCGGTGCTTGGCGCCAACTTGATTGCGATCGTCTGCTGCTCGATCGTGAACTTCGCATTGTCAGATTTGTGGGCGTTCGGCCCAGTTGGGCCAGATCCGCTCACGTCCTGAGGCATAAAAGAATCCATAAAACAGTCGGTCTGATGAATCCATACAATATCTGCACTCCTCATCCGTCTTCACCAGTGGATGGAACAGCCGGTAAGCATGAGCCTGACAACCGAACAGAACCGCCAGATCCAGGAGATCATTGCGGAACAGCGGTTGCGGCTGCGCAATTTCATCCGTCAGTACGTGCCCATCGAGGCCGACGTTGAAGACCTGCTGCAGGACGTTTTTCTGCGCGCTATTGAGGCCTACCGGCTGCCGGAGCCGGTCGAACAGTGGGGCGCGTGGATGTTTCGCGTGGCCCGCAACCGCATCGTGGATCTTTTCCGCAGGCGCCGGGTGCGAGGAACAGAAGCGAGCGCCCCAGTGAACGACGAGGGCGATTCGCGGCGGCCTGAAGATGATTTGCCTTCGCGACAGGCCGGGCCGGCCAAGGCTTATGCGCAAGCCGTTTTGCAGACCGAGCTATTGGAAGCTCTGGATGAGTTGCCAGCCGAACAGCGCGAAGCATTCGTGGCCCACGAGATTGAGGGCCTGAGCTTCAAACAGATTTCCGCGCGGACGGGGGTGAGCGTAAACACGCTTATCTCGCGCAAGCGTTATGCGGTGCTGCATTTGCGGCGCCGCCTGAAAGACATTTACGAGGAATTTGTAAAAGAGGGAGAAGACTGAAATGAAAAAAAGAATGCCGCGCGGCCTCAAATACGCGCTGATGGCGATTGTGGCGCCGTTCGCAATCGCACTGATCGTGGGGTTCTTCGGATGGACCGTCATGCACCTGTGGAACTGGCTGCTGCCGGGCCTCTTCGGGTGGAAGGTAATCACGTTCTGGCAGGCTGTTGGGCTGGTGATCCTGTGCCGGCTGCTGTTTGGCGGCATGAGACACGGAGGCAGCGGCAAACAGCGCTGGCAGCACCGCATGAAAGAACGTTGGGAAAACATGACGCCGGACGAGCGAGAGCAATTCCAGCGAGAGATGGGGAGCCGCTGGAACTGCTCGCGCGAGCCCGAGCCGGAAGCCAAACCCGGCGCCTGAACCCTTGCAACACGTCACAAATCGCCTGCGGGTCTAATTCCCCATTCCCGGCCCGCAGGCGCTACCGCCCGCCACAATTCCCTAACACCCCAATGTGATAGCTTGCTTGAGTTGGATTGTTTTGAATCCAGCCGGGCGACCGGGGGCACAATGGGGAAACTGAATCGAATTGGAGTGGTTCTTGCGGGATTTACAGCGGCCATGATTCTTGGCCAGGCAGCGTTCACCGCTCAGGGGCAGACGGCGCCCGCCAAACCAACGGCTGCAAAACCAGTTACTGCTGGCGACAACGATCGGGACTGGTGGAAGAACGCAGTAATCTACGAGATCTACCCGCGCAGCTTTCAGGATTCGAACGGCGACGGCATCGGCGACCTGAACGGGATCACCAAGCGACTCGACTATCTGAAGGATCTCGGCGTTGACGCCATCTGGCTCACTCCTGTTTACCCATCGCCGCAGGTCGATTTCGGTTACGACATCTCTGACTATCGCGCCATCGATCCCCAGTACGGCACCATGGCTGACTTCGACCGCCTGGTCGCCGAAGCGAATAAACGCCGCATCCGCGTGATTATGGATATGGTGATGAACCACACCTCAGATCAGCACAAATGGTTCATCGAATCGCGTTCGTCCCGCACCAATCCCTACCGTGACTGGTATGTATGGCACGATGGCAAAGGCCAAACCGCAACCAGCCCCGGAGAGCCGCCCAATCAATGGCAGTCGTACTTTGGTCACTCCGCCTGGCAGTGGGACGACAAGACCCGCCAGTACTACTACCACAAGTTTTATATCCAGCAACCCGACCTCAACTGGCGCAATCCCAAGGTCCACCAGGCTTTCAAAGACATCATCGCCTTCTGGCTGCAGCGCGGGGTGGGCGGCTTCCGTTTTGACGCCATTACCTCGCTCTATGAAGACCCCGAGATGCGCGACGAAGGCGTGGTGAAAGACCAGAACGGAAATCCCGTAATCAACGCCTACGGCGACCCGCAACTTGACGATTCGCGCACCAACAACCAGCCCGGCGAGCACGAGGCCGTGGCTGAGATGCGCGCCGAAGCCGAAAAATTTGACTTCAAAACCTTCCCAGGCACGCGCCTGCTGATTGGCGAAACCTATTTGCCCAACATCGCAGAGCTGGCCAAGATGTACGGCACCCAAAGCAAGCCCGAGTTCCAGTTGCCGATGGATACCCAGGTGGCAATCATCAACAAGCTTGATGTGACAACGTTCCGATCCAAATTGACCGACGTTGAAACGAGTATCAACGGCAACACACCGCTGTTACTGTTTGACAATCACGACAATCCACGCATCGACATGCGTTACGGCGACGGCGTGCACAACTCCCAGATCGAGCGCGTCATCGCAACCGTGCTCTTTGCCTCGCGCGGTGCATCGCTCATGTATTACGGCGACGAGATCGGCATGGTCACCACCCCGCCCACTCGCAAAGAAGATGTAAAAGACCCCATCGGCATCACCGGCTGGCCAAAGGAGAAGGGCCGCGACGGCGAGCGCACGCCCATGCAGTGGGACAACACGTCCAACGCCGGCTTTACCACCGGTTCGCCATGGCTGCCCGTACCACCCAGCGCAGAGCAGAAAAACGTTGATGTCGAGCGCAACGATCCTGACTCGCTCTTCAACTGGTATCGATCGCTCATTCGCCTCAAAAAGACTGTGCCGGCATTCACAAACGGCGCCAACACTATGCTCGACACTGAAAACACCAGCGTGCTGAGCTGGCTGCGCCAGTCGCCCGGAATGCCGCAGGTGGTGGTCAGCGTCAACTTTACCGCGCAGCCGCAGATTGTGAATCTCGAGTCCGCCGGTTCAGGATTGACGTCAGCCAAGCTCGAAACGCTTCTCAAATCGCCCGGCGGCGTCGATCCTAAATCACTCGACCAGGTCGTCCTGGCCCCGTTCGGCATTTACATCGGCGAATTGCAATGACTCCTGGGCGAAAAGGCCTTGCCAATGGCTCTTTTCGCACCTTTCGCCTCAAACCTGCCCTTTCAGACTCACTTCCCTTCCTGAATCTCCGTCCAACTGTGTAGCCGATTCGCTTATTCTTGTATTCTCCCCAGGCGTAAAAAGAGGTCCAGACTGCGTTTCTCCACATCCAACCTGTGTCGCGCATCGCGCGCCTTGCGGCAACCCCGCAAGGCGTCATTCGGCAATTGCATTTTGCTGTTGGTTGTTACCGCCTGCGCAACCTTCGTACCCGCGCAGTCCGTCGCAAATCTGCCCGTCGCGCCCTCGCCCGAAGCAACGCATGGCAGCTCCATTCGCGGAGTCGTTGAAGGCAAGAATGGCGAGGTTTACGAGGGCGTGCGAGTCACGCTTTCGAGTGGCGGGGCCGTGCAATCCAGTCAAACGAACACCGCTGGCGAGTTCCTCTTTGAGCAGGTTGCTCCCGGTAACTTCACGCTTTCGTTCTTCTCGCAGGGATTCAAAACTCAGACCATAACGGGGGAGCTTCATTCCGGCGAGGCGTTGACCCTGCCGAACGTCGAGCTGGGGCTCAACGGATCAGTGAGCGAGGTTCGCGTGTCGGCCGAGACTCAGATCGAGATTGCTGAGCAGCAGATTCATATCGAAGAACAACAGCGCGTACTGGGTCTTCTGCCCAACTACTACGTCAGCTACGATCCCCATCCGGTGCCGCTTACCACAAAACAGAAGTTCAAGCTGGCGTGGCGCTCCAATGTCGACCCGTACAACGGGCTCATTAACGCGGGATTCGCAGGCTATCAGCAGGCGACCAATTCGTTTAAAGGATACGGCCAGGGCATGCAGGGCTATGGCAAGCGCCTGGGCGCGGATACCGCTGACGCCTTCTTGAGCGACATGATCGGCGGCGCCATCTTTCCCGCGCTCTTCCATCAGGATCCACGCTATTTCTACAAGGGGACCGGAACCGTTAAATCGCGCATTGGCTATGCGCTTGCCACTACCGTGGTTTGCAAGGGAGACAACATGCGCTGGCAATTCGACTACTCCGGCATTCTGGGCAGCCTGGCTGCCGGCGGAATATCGAATCTCTACTACCCCGATAGCGAGCGCAGCGACGCAGTAGTGACGTTCGAAGGCGTCGGCATCGGCCTGGCAGGCGCCGCCGCTCAAAACCTTTTCCAGGAATTCCTGATCAAGAAGCTGACGCCGCATACGACCAGGCAGAGCACACCCTAAGGGCAAAGGACCAAAGAACTTCGCTCGTTGCGCTCTTCCCAGTCGGGCCTATTCTCCGAGGGCGGAAGCGACATCTTGACCTGCGTAGAAAACTCCAAGGATGGTTACGGTCGCAGTCGCAACTTCAAATGCGACGGTTACGCGCCGACGAAAGCCAAATGTCCGCAGGCCTGGACGGATTTCGTCTCTCAACGTGCCTCGAATTGGAAACGTTTCGAGACTTTCGCATTGTTCAACGATTGCTTCTACATATCTGATTGCAATGTCAGGTGAAGCTGCCGCGGCCAGTTGGAAGTACAAGGCGACCAGTTGCTCTTCTGCTTCCGGGGCAAATACAACCCTATGCATCTGCGCGCCTTGAGGCACGGCGGTGCGCCGAGCCCAGGGAGGCGCGGACTTTCTCTATAGATACCGCGCGCGAGGGGTCTGCCTTCATCGCATCATAAGCGGGGGCAGCCTGCTCCCGAAGCCAGGTCTCAACAGCTCGTTCCTGAGCCTGAAGGGCGCGGAGCCCGTCGCGGATAACCTCGCTCTCAGATGCGTATTCACCGGATTCAACCCTTGCGCGAACCATCTCGGCCATTTCGTGTGTGAGGGTTACGCTGAACTGCTGGGTGCTGCGCATGGGGCGTCTCCCGACTCAATAGGATTCTATCCTACTCCGGCGACTGAGGCCAAGCGCATCGCAACGTCGCGTCGGGTTAAAGGAAAGGCAATCTACCTTGGGAGCAATCGTGATTCATCCTCGCCTTGCCCGCCCCCAACCCCGCATGATTGACTGGTCTGCGTAGGCAGGTGCCCCCCCTCATGCAATACGTTCTAGCCCTCGACCAGGGAACAACCAGTTCCCGAGCAATTCTCTTCGATCAGGACGGCGCAATTGCCGCCGTAGCCCAAAAGGAATTTGCTCAGTTCTACCCGCAGACCGGTTGGGTTGAGCACGATCCAACTGAGATTCTCACCAGCCAGATGAGCTGCGCCGTTGAGGTGCTGGTAAAAGCCAACGCAGAGGCACACGACCTAGCCGCCATCGGCATCACCAACCAGCGCGAGACTGTGATTGTGTGGGACCGCGCCACCGGCAAGCCCCTCCACCCGGCAATTGTGTGGCAGGACCGCCGCACCGCCGCGTTTTGTAAGGAGCTTGAAGACCGCGGCCTCGCCGACGCAATCGCTGACAAAACCGGCCTGGTCATCGATCCCTATTTTTCCGCCACCAAAATCCGCTGGATACTCGATCACGTCGCTGGCGCGCGCAGCCGGGCCGAGCGCGGCGAACTCGCCTTCGGCACCGTCGACTCATGGCTCATCTGGCACCTGACCAGCGGCCACAGGCACGTGACCGACGTGACCAATGCTTCGCGCACGTTGCTCTACAACATCGTCAAAGGCGAGTGGGATAAAGAACTGCTCGAAATCTTTGACGTTCCGGAGCAGATCCTGCCCGAGGTGGTCTGGTCGAGTCAGGTAGTGGGCGAAGTAACCACCTCGCTCGGTCTCGCCGGCGCAACCATCGCAGGCATCGCAGGCGATCAGCAGGCAGCGCTCTTCGGCCAGTTGTGCTGGCAGGCGGGCGAGGCCAAGAACACTTACGGCACCGGCTGCTTCCTGCTGCAAAACATCGGCGCCCAATTCGTTCGGTCGCGTCACAAACTCATCACTACGCTTGCCGCCAGCGCCGAGCGGCGACTCGAGTACGCGCTCGAAGGCAGCATTTTTATAGGCGGAGCCGTGGTGCAATGGCTGCGCGACAACCTCGAGCTCATCGGCGCTTCGAGCGATGTTGAAGCGCTCGCGAAAACGGCCAACGATTCGGGCGGAGTGGTTTTTGTTCCCGCATTCGTCGGCTTGGGCGCTCCGCATTGGGACCCGCACGCCAGCGGAATGATCATCGGCCTCGGCCGCGGCACAACTCCCGGCCACATTGCAAGGGCCGCGCTTGAAGCCATCGCCTTCCAGGTGGCCGACGTCCTCGACGCCGTCGAAAGCGAAACCTCAACTCCGTTAGGCGCTCTTCGCGTGGATGGCGGCGCAGCCGTGAACGACTTGTTGATGCAGTTCCAGGCCAACATTCTCGGCGTTCCGGTCGTACGCCCGCTGGTCACTGAGACTACCGCTCTGGGCGCTGCCTATCTGGCAGGCTTGGCCACTGGATTCTGGGCCAGCCCCACCGATCTGATAGCCAAGCGCGAAGGCGATGTGCGCTTTGAGCCGCAGATGAGCGCCACGGAACGCGCCGAACGCCGTGCACGCTGGCAAAAGGCGGTCGACCGCGCCAAGGCATGGAACGCGTAGACAGAGAAAAGAGAGAAGAGAACAGAGACTAGAGATCGGGGGTCAGGGGTCAGGGGTCAGGGAACGGAAGCGGACGCTGAACTTGCCGCACAATACCAAATCTCCTGAAGCACGCATTTTGCATGAGATTGAAAAAACATCGCCCCGCGTGTCACTCTGGACATCTGATGAATTGTCGGTCCACCCTTGGCCGGCAATTGAAACATGGAGATCAATCATGGCGGCGTGCACACATATAGCTGAATTCGACAAGAATGCCAAGGCCCGCGGCAAAGGCTGCGAAGAATGCCTCAAGACCGGCGACACATGGGTGCATCTGCGCCGCTGCCTTACCTGCGGCAAGGTGGGCTGCTGCGACTCGTCAAAGAATCGCCACGCCCGCGCGCATTTCCACGAGACGCAGCATCCGCTCATCCAAAGTGCCGAGCGCGGCGAAGACTGGCGCTGGTGCTACATCGACGACGCGTATTTGTAGGCGCGCGCTGCCAGCCCACCATCCACCGAAGGCAAACGCGCCATATTGCGCGATGCGATTCTGTGTTATGCTTTCCGGCAAATTCAACTTGGCCGGTTAACAGCATGAATCTCTACGCGAAGTCCCTGCTTTTGACAGTCGTTTGTGCGTCGCCTTGTGCTCTTTGTGGGCAAACCACTAACGTTGCGCCCTGCACGCTTCAGCCGCCCAGTTTTACATCGAACTCGCCCGACATCTTCAACGAACAGCAGGAGCAGGACCTTGGCGACGCTTTGGCAGAAATGTCTGAGGCAGACATGCGCCTTGCCGATCCCGGCAGCGACGATGAGCTTACCCGCATCGGTGAAAAGTTGCTGGCCCAGCTTCCGCCAACCGGCATCAAGTATCACTTCCGCATCTACGACTCCGGCGAGATCAATGCTTTCTCCATTACGGGCGGACGAGTTTACGTCAGCCGGAAATTGATTACGGCGGTCAAAAATGAGGATGAACTGGCCGGCGTTCTGGCGCATGAACTAGGCCATCTCTCAATGCATCAAACCGCCATTAACCTTACCTCAGCGTTTAAGGTGCGCCTTGGCGTTACCCAGGTAGGCGACCGGGCCGATATCTTTGCCAAGGTTCATCAATACTTCAGCACGCCAGAGAAGGCTGAAGAGTCGAATGAGGAGAACCCTAAAGACGAGATCGTAGCCGATCACGTGGCCGTCTACGCGCTGGTGCGAGCGGGATATGCGCCCGCCAGCTTTCCCTCTTTCCTCAACGACGTAATGACGAACGGGGGCAAGACGGGAAGCCTTCTGAGCGACATGTTCGGACTGACGCATCAGGATTCGAAGCGCTATAGGGAGGTGTTGCAGGTAGTAAATGGGCTGCCGCAAGGCTGCCTCGATCGAAAAGCGTCATCCAGCGACACATTCCAGGCCTGGCAGCGCGGCATTGTTGAAGAGCGTGTAAAGAGCGGCGTCGAGACTGCGGTCGGCGACAAGCCAATTAAGCTTGACCCACCCGTGCGGCCCAGTCCGTGGCGCATCCGCTTCAGCCCCGATGGCAACTACGTGCTGGTGCAGGATGAGAGCAGCATCACGGTCGTCGATGCCAACCGAAGGAATGTACTGTTTCGCATTGACGCGCCCGACGTGAATGGAGCCATGTTTACGCCCGATTCGAAAGGCGTGGTGTTTAACGACGACAAGCTGCGTGTCGAACGGTGGGATATTGCCAGCGGAAAGAAGATCGACACCAAAGAAATGATTGTGTTCGACGGCTGCACGCAAAACAAACTTACGTCTGACGGGAAAACACTGGTGTGCCTGCGGGCAAAGATAAAGGGTTCGGGCTTGTTTATCGACTTAAGTCTCATCGACGTCGATTCTGGTAAGCCGTACTACGACAAGTCAGACTTTTGGTTCGGCTCGCCTGACCTCGGCTATGACGATAATCTGCAAGACGCGGTAAACGGAGTGTTGCAGTCTTCGCAGGACGGGTCGCTGCAACTTATAAGCGACCTTGACCACAACCGCGACTTCGCGTACATCGCCATTGATGCCGAGGGCCGCCATTTGCTGGTTTCCGTTGCCGACCGTGTAGGCGCCTTCGATCTCGAAAAACGGCAGGTGATACAAGTTGGCGGACGACTCAAGAGCATACCCAACGTACCATTGACGTTCCTTTCGCCCGACAAAGTTTACGCGGTAATCAAAGGACCACGGACATCTGTTCCCTACAAAGCGCAGGTGGTCAGTTTTCCTGATGGCAAGGTATTGAACGAGGGGCAGATCGGCGATCAGTCTTTTCATGGGGCGTCAAAGGGTGATTTGCTTCTCGCTGGTCCGTTCAAGGATTTCGCTACTGGAGTTGTGGATCCGGCGACCGCAAAGATTGTGGCTGGCTGGCAGTTGCCCGCAGCCGACGTATGGGACAAGTATCTTGCCGCCGAAACTCCTTCCGGCGGGTTGTTTCTGGGGCACATCGGCGCAAACGACGGAACTCAAATGAGCTTGCCTCTTGGGCCGTTGCCCGTTCCGTCTGCGTCCAGCTTCGCCCCCGATGGAAAGTACCTCGTGGTATCGCTGAAAGGTCGTTCGAGCATTTGGGATCTGGCGTCGGGAAAACAGTTGAACTTGATGCGGCCGATGGCGTCAATGTGGGTGGATGGCCAGGATCATCTGTTTGCCATGCTGCCGAAGTATTTGACTCACGATCCGACTGAATTAGAGGTCGATCTTGGAGGGCAGGGCGCAAAGGAGTTCGGTAAGCCCGCGGATAAAGACCGGCAACATGAAAACCTGCAATATATCTTCAGGTCGATGGGGAAGAGCAAAGACCTCACTTATCACGCGACTCTCGAAGTGAAGGACATGGCGACGCAGAAAGTTCTGTGGTCGCGCGATTATCCCGGTGAATCCCCGGTTTGCTGGCCGGCCGACAACGGACGCATCATGCTCGCGTGGGATCTGAGCGTGGACACGGCAAAGAGCGAGGTGAAGAGATATCCAAAGCTCGAGGAGCAGACGAAAGGTTTGGCTAGCCACAAGAAAGGTCTGCTGATCGAGACCGTCGATGAACATAGCGGCGCTCCGCTCGAACAGGTCGCACTGCCAGAGATCGATCTCACGAATGGTTGGAGCGACGACCGATATGCGCAGCTTTCAGGTGAGTATCTGCTGGTGAACGGAGAGCATGGCAACACGGTAATTTACAAAATCGACAATGGCGCCAAGCTCGGGGAGTTCTTCGGGGTCCCGGCGGCCACCGATGCATCGAAGGGGCTGATTGTCGCGGTAAATCGCGAAGACGAAATCCTGATGGTCGACGAAAAAACGGGCAAGGAACTCGAGCGTTTCACGCTGGGATCGCCGGTGCGGCGCGCGCGTATCACGACCGGCAGCGATCCCAAACTGCTGGTGCTTACCGCGGACCAAATCGTCCATCAGCTTCCGCTGCCCCAATAAGTGTTAATTGTCCCATTGCGAATCGCTGATATGATGCGGTGCAAGGTGGAGCGCTCCAAGCATGGAGCATGCCGCGCCCTCGTGGCTCGGCGTGAGCCTCTCTGGGGTTACCCCAGGGGAACTTGAATAACTTGCCGATCCATCGCGTGACGGGTGTCTGCGCTCCCGCGCAGTTCTCATCACGCCATGCACGACTCGTTGGAGCGCTCCACTGCTATACCAGAGGCCCAATCCGCAATTCCTGCTGGCGCTGGCGCGAGCAATGCTGGCTGGCGATCCGTCGCCCTCTGCGATTGCCGAACGCCTGCGCCAGTCACTGGGCCAGGCCCCGCGCTGGATCAATGGGCTTGCAAAAAAATACGTGGGAAAATTCGCCCGCGGAACTCGCCCCCGCGCGAGAGATGTAGTCGAATTTCTGCGCTCCGATGCCGCTTTCAACGAATCCTATGCGCGAAGCAAGATAAAGCCCGCCATTGTTGATCGCTTTTCGTCGCCAGCCGAGATGCTGCCGGTGAGCGCGGCTGCAGCCTGGCAGGTTCCCGCGATTGAAACGGAAGGCGCGCTGGCCACGTGGTTGCGAGCGACACCGGAAGAGCTGGAGTGGTTCGCCGACCTGAAACATCTTTGTACGCGCAGCCGCGAAGAAAAACTGCGCCACTACAGCTATCGAGTACTGGCCAAGCCGGGTGGCAGCGTGCGGCTCATTGAATCTCCCAAGCAGCGACTCAAGCAGATGCAGCGCGCAATTCTCACGGGGATTCTGGATCGCATCCCCGCGCACAACGCAGCCCACGGATTTCAAAAGGGCCGGTCCATCAAGACCTTCGCCGCCCCGCACACCGGCCAGCGAGTAGTACTCCGCATGGACCTGAGAGACTTCTTTCCGTCAATCCGCTCGGCTCGTGTGCAAGCGCTCTTTCGCACCGCAGGTTATCCTGAGCGTGTGGCCGACTTGCTCGGTGGCTTGTGTACAACGGCCACTCCGCGCCACGTCTTCAGCCAGAAGCGCATCTCGACTCCGGAGTTCACAATCGATCCAGCTGCGCTGTTTCATGCCTGGCAAACCTACGCCTTTCCGCACGTACCGCAGGGCGCGCCTACATCGCCTGCGCTTGCCAACCTCTGCGCGTATCGTGCCGACTGCCGCTTAAACGGACTGGCGCGCGCGGCCGGCGCAACCTACACGCGCTACGCCGACGACCTGGCCTTCTCAGGCGGCGCAGATTTCGATCGTTGCGTGGCGCGGTTCGCTATTCATGCCGCTGCCATTCTGCTTGAAGAAGGCTTTGAGGTGAATCACCGCAAGACGCGTGTTATGCGCCGTGGTGTGCGGCAGCA
>Ga0302275_10001675_pt1 | contig 23754 bp, 12 predicted proteins | sample III_Bog_N2_2_FD_200229 | JGI IMG/M metagenome (GOLD analysis project Ga0302275, IMG submission 200229) | Peat permafrost microbial communities from Stordalen Mire near Abisko, Sweden - III_Bog_N2_2 | ecosystem: Environmental > Terrestrial > Soil > Wetlands > Peat | place: Sweden: Abisko... | reverse complement strand
TGGTGCAGGAACTGCCGGATGTGGCCCAGGAGCATGTGCGCACGGGGCGGCTTTCCGCTCATACGGCCATGAAGGTGCTGATCCCGTTGGCGCGCGCCAACAAGCGGGACTGCCTCCAGTTCATGGAAGCCCTGCTTAAGGCCAAGTGCTCGACCCGACAGGCCGAGATCCTCCACGGCGGCTGGACCAGGGGCGATGCCCAGGTCCGGGCGCGGCTCCTGGCGAACCCGGCCCTGTTCCTTCGGGCCCGGGAGGCAGCCCAGGCCCAGGATCCGGCCGACAAGTCGGACCTCTCGCTGTTGTTTGACGATCTGGGGGCGCTGGGCGCGGCGGCCCGCAGGGCCTCCACGCGCATCCAGGAGGGCGCCATGCAGGCGCTGCAAGCGCAGGAGGCCCTGGAAGCGGCCAGGGCTTTTCGCCAGATCCAGTCCGACTGCCAGGCCCTGTTCGCCCTTTCCGGGCAGGAGCCGACCGATGCTTAAGCAGGACCTGAGGACCGCCATCCTGCAGCTCAAGGAGCGCAACCAGTCGATCCGCGCCATCGCCAGGGCCCTCGACCTCGATCGGGACAGCGTCCGTGCCGTCCTGCGCGCCGGAACCAGCGAGGTGCCCGTCCTGGCCCGCAAGGAACTGGCCGAGGACTGGCACGACGAGATCCTGGCCCAGTTCAAGGCGTGCGGGGGCAACCTGCTGCGGGTCCACGAGGAGGTGGTGGAGCGGGGCGCGACGCTTTCCTACCAGGCCCTCACCGGCTACTGCCGGCGGCACCGGATCGGGACTCGGTCCAAGGTCCCCTCCGGGGAGTACCACTTCCAGATCGGGGAAGAGATGCAGCATGACACCTCGCCGCACCAGGTGAAGCTCGGCGGCCGGGTCCGCCTGCTGCAGAGCGCCAGCCTGACCCTGTGCCATAGCCGCATGCTGTTCCAGCAGTACTACCCGACCTTTGATCGTTTCTGGTGCAAGGTGTTCCTCACCGAAGCCTTCAAGTTTTTCGGCGGGACCTGCTCGCGCTGCATGATCGACAACACGCACGTGGTGGTCTCCCTGGGCACCGGCCGGGACATGATCCCGGCCCCCGAGATGGAAGCCTTTGCCGAGCGGTTCGGGTTCGTGTTCCGCGCCCACGAACTGGGCCACGCCAACCGCAGCGCCCACGTGGAACGGAACTTCGACTATCAGGAGGGCAATTTCCTCGCCGGCCGGGAATTCAAGGACTGGGCGGACCTGAACCAGCGGGCCCGGGCCTGGTGCGAGAAGGCCAACGGCAGCTTCAAACGCTGCATCCATGCCAAACCCATCGATCTGTTTGCCCAGGAGCGGACCCTGCTCCGGCCGCTGCCCATGTGGGTCCCCACCGTCTACCGCCTGGAGTTCCGGACGGTGGACAGCTATGGCTATGTGAACGTGCGCTGCAACCGGTTCTCGGTCCCCGACACCATGGTCGGCCGCCGGGTGGAGGTTCGGGAAAGCTCGGACCTCCTCGAGGTGTTCGAGGGGCAGACGCTGGTGGCCACCCATGCCAATCCCCTCGATGCCCGCGACCAGAAGTTCACCATCCCGGAGCATCGGCGGCCCCGGGGCGAAGGCCGGCCCAAGGCCGGACCCGGCCCGGAGGAGGCCGAACTGCTGAAAGCGGAACCGCGTCTAGCCGTCTACATCGCCGCGCTCAAGGAGCATCCTCCCCGGCGGGTCTCCACCTCGCTGCGGCGTCTGCTGAACATGGTCCGCGACTATCCCCGCCAGCCCCTGCTCCGTGCCGTGGACACCGCCCTGGCTTTCGGGATGTACGACCTCGACCGCCTGGACCGGATGATCCTGAAGAACATCGACTCCGACTACTTCGTGCTGGGCGAAGCGGTCCCGCTCCCTTTCGAAACCAAGGACTCCGGAGGCTCCCGTGAACGATGACCTCGAGCAACTGCTCGCGAACCTGCATCTGCGCTGGCTGGCCGAGACCGTGGACCGGGAACTGCTCCAGGCGTCCAAGGAACAGCCGGCCTACGAGGTGTTCCTGGCCCGGCTGCTGCGCGCCCAGCACCACCACCAGCAGGAACGGGCGCTCGCCTACCGGATCCGCGAGGCGCACCTCCCCGAGACCTGGACGCTGGAGAGCTTCCCGTTCAAGCTGCAGCCCGGCGTGGACAAGCGCCGGATGCGGGGTTTCGCGGAACTGGAGTTCATCGCCAAGGGCGAGAACATCGTGTTCATCGGTCCGACTGGGGTCGGCAAGACCGGGCTCGCCTCCAGCCTCCTGCTCAAGGCCCTGCAGAATGGCTACCGCGGCCTGTTCATCCGGGCCCAGGACCTGTTCGACGAGATGCTCTCCTCGCTGGCCGACCACTCCTCCCGCAAACTGGTCAACCGCCTGGCCCGACTGGATCTCATCGTCTGCGACGAACTGGGATACCTCAACCTGCGGCCCGAGCAGACCAACATCTTTTTCCGGCTCATGGAGGAGCGCTACAACCACCAGCGGCCCACGATCATCACGACACCCTATCCATACTGCGGCGAAACGTAGCCGAGAATCATACTTCCTCATCGTGACCCACCCGTTCCATCCGCTGGCGGGGAAACGGCTGGAGATCCTCCAGCAAAGGCGCTCCAAGGGAGCTGGGCTGGTATTCCTCTGTGATGCCGGGACACTGGGTTGTTTCAGTTTGCCGGCGTCCTTCACGGACCGCGGCCATTCTCCTGCCCAGCGGCCTCTGACCCTGGAGGTGCTGGCTGGGCTCGTGGCCCTGCTGAAAGGAATGCGCGCCAACCTTGACAACCAAGAGGAGGAAACTAAACTTGTATAGAAATGACACACAAGAATATTTTCCTCAGCAAGCTGACCGTTGCCCAGCTCCAAGCGCGGCGTTTGGACCTGGTGGGCCAACTCCCCGGTGTCGAAGGGGTCCTTCGCGGAAGCCTTCAGCGGCAATTCCGGCGATGCGGCAAGGTGGGATGCCATTGCGCCCAAGGGGAGCCCCATGGTCCATATGTATATCTAGCGGTGAACAGCGAGGCGCGGAGGGGGATGGTCTACGTGCCGGCCAAAACCTTGCCGGAGGTAGAGCGAAGGGTGGGCATGACGGGTCTGATCGAGGACGTCCTGGCCGAGATCTCGGCGATCAACGTGGAATTGCTTGCCAGGGGGGAGATGGACTGAATGGTGCTGGATGCCTGGATGGCCGATCTGGTGATGCCTGTGGCGAACATGCTGTTGGCGGCGGCCCGGGCGGGAGGCTACAGGCATGACAAGCAGCCAAAGCAAGATCACGCGCCAGCACCTGGATCGCTTAGCGATCGTGTACGTCCGGCAATCGAGCCTGGCGCAGGTCCGGGGAAACCAAGAGTCCACCGCGCGGCAATATGGCCTGACAGAGGAGGCCAGCCGGCTTGGATGGGATCCGGAGCGGATCCTGGTCATCGATGCGGACCAGGGGGTTTCGGGCCGCAGCGCGGCGGGGAGGCTGGGCTTCCAGGGCCTGGTGCACCGGGTATGCCTTGGCGAAGTCGGTGCCGTCTTTGGGCTGGAGGTTTCACGGCTTGCCCGCAGTTCCGCGGACCTGCAACGGTTGCTCGAATTCTGCAGCCTCACAGGGACGCTCGTCGTGGATGCCGATGGGGTATACGATCTCCAGAGCTTCAACGATCGGCTACTCCTGGGCCTGAAAGGAACCATGTCCGAGGCCGAGCTTTACATCCTTGCCGGGCGCCTCCTGGAATCGAAGCGGGCGGCAGCTAGGCGCGGGGACCTTCGATTCCGCCTGCCCATAGGCTATGTGCACGATGCTGACGGGAAGACGGCCATGGACCCAAGCGATGAGGTCCGCTCGGCGGTGGCAGGGGTATTCGCCGCCTTCGATGTCACGGGTTCTGCATATGGCGTCGTGGGGCTTTTCAAGGGGAGGCTTTTCCCACATAGGGTCTATGGGGGGATCCTGGGGGGAGATATTCGCTGGGGGCCGCTGACTCTCGCCAGGGCTGTGCAAATCCTGTCCAATCCCGCCTATGCTGGGGTTTATGTTTACGGCCGCTGCTTTTCCCAGCGCGGTGTCAACCCGGACGGGAGCCTACGGACAAGGACCGGAAGACGGACGCGACAAGAGTGGCCCGTGGTCATTCCGGGCCATCACGAAGCCTATGTGACCTGGGAAACATTTTTGGCCAATGAGAAGCGGCTGGCAGCCAACAACAACCGCAACGGGGCACGCCCGCCCAGGGAAGGTTCCGCACTCCTGCAAGGGATTGTGTTTTGCGGGTCCTGCGGCAGGGCCATGGCAACCACGTATTCTCACGGCAATCCAGCATACATGTGCCTGCACTCCCGAGCGGATCATTCCCAGACGAAGGGATGCCGATTGGTAAGGGCAGAAACGGTGGACGGAGAAGTCGTCAAGCGGGTCCTGGCGGCAATTTCCAGGGAGGAGATCCAGCTGGCGCTGGCTGCGGCGGATGAGGTTCAGGCCCGGGAGGCTTCCCGGAGCCGGGCCTTTGAGCTGCAGGTGGAGCGGGCCCGGTATGAGGCCGCGCGAGCCGAACGGGCTTTCAACCAATGCGAGCCCGAAAACCGCCTAGTGGTAAGGACCTTGGAGCACCGCTGGGAGGAAAAGCTCCAGGCTCTGGCGGAGGCCGAAACAACCTTGGAGGCCTCCAGGCAAGGAGCGGTTCTCCTTCCTCCTCGTGAGGAATTGGAGGCCCTGGTGAAGAACTTCCGCAACCTGTGGGCAGCGCCCTCAACCACCTGCAAGGATCGCAAGCGGATCCTCCAGGTCCTGGTGAACGATGTCACGCTCATCTCCCAGCCGGCTCCGGATGACACCATCCGCATCGGGATCCACTGGCGGTCCGGAGCTACGGAGGAGGTGGTCGCAGATAGGCCATCAAGGCATGGCCGGGCTTCCACGGAAGTTCTCGAAGTCCTACGTTGTCACGCGGATCGTACGGCCAAAGATGTCGCCAAGGTAATGGCAGCGAAGGGACTGAAAACCTACAAGGGGCGACAATTCACCGCGAGGTCGGTCTGCTGGCTTCGTCATACCTTGTGTATCCCACCGCCCGAACCGAAGTTTGGCCCAAATGAGCGAACGGTTGCAGATGTGGCTGTGGCGTTGGGGATCTGCGCGAACACCGTTTACACCTGGATCAACAAGCATGTGATCAACGCGAGGCGCGCCGGGGCTGGGCGGTTATGCATCGTATTCACGCCAGAGGTTGAGGAGGCTTGCCGTGCGAGGGCCGCAAATACCTGCAACCTATGGTCACGGACGGAAAGGCGTACCATCGGAGACGCAATATGACGCCATCATCACCACCAACCTGGACTTCTCAGAATGGGCGGGACTTCTGGGCAACGTCGCCCTGGTGGAGGCCCTGCTGAGCCGCCTGCGTCACCACTGCCACACCGTCCGCATTGAAGGGCCTTCGCTGAGGGAACCCCAGGGCTGAGGAGTCCGGCCATGAAGGCCTCCTGGCACACGGAAACGATGCTGACCGGATGGCAATCGGCCCGGGTGACCCGGGCCGACCTTGCGTTGCGACGATCGTCCGGGGCGATGCTCTGGCAGTCGAACCTCGCCCTGGAGGAACTGCCGCTGGCCTGGGCGCGGGCCGAGAATGCCCATGGGGCGGAGGTCTACATCCGCCCGGCCCGGGGCCTGGACTGGCCCATGGTTTTTCTGGATGACGTCCTCCTGGAGGTTGCCATGGCTGCGGCACGCGGCCACGGCGGCCTGGCTATCCAGACCTCGCCGGCCGGCGGTTGCCACCTGTGGCTGCCCTGCGCCCAGAACCTGAACGAGGCGGCCCGCCACCAGGTGCAACGATGGCTTGCCGAGCGCATAGGCGGCGACCTCGGCTCGGTCTCCGGCGAGCATCTGGGCCGCCTCGCCGGCTTCAAGAACTGGAAGCGGGGCGGGTGCTGGGTCAACGTGGTGGCCTTCCCGGAGAGCAGGACCACCGCACCGCTGCCCATGGCCGTTCCGGCGGACCTGATGCTGCCGGGCGGGGATCCCAGGCAGCGTCGGGCCCAGGACGATGCAGCCAAGGGCACCAGGCCGGGAGGAGATGTCAGCCCCTCCGGGCAAGAGTGGGGCTGGGTCTGCAGGATGCTCGAAGCTGGATGGGACCCTGAGCGGGTTTACCAGGGGCTGATCCAACAGGCCAGGAGCCGCAGGGGGCCGGACGTGGAACGCTATGCCCGGAGGACGATACAGCGGGCCATGGCCAAGGTCCGGGGTGACCAAGTCTGAGCAGCCAACCTCCTCGCCGCGTGGAGTGTGCTGCTGTCGCTGGCCACAGCCAGGTGGCCAGTTCTGATCCACAGCGACAAAATCCCCACAGAGAACCGACCACGCTCCCCCCCCCCAGGGGGTTGAGATGACGCATCCAGCGTTCGTTCAGGATTCGTGCCTGGTCGGTTTCTCAAGAGCAGAAGTGGTCGGTTTCTGCGTAGCGACGAAGCATCGACGACGGCGGTGCCCCGGAATTCGAGCATGGGCACGCGCCATGGGGCAAGCTCCTGGAACGGTTCGCCCTTGTCCCTGGAGAACAAGGGAACGCCCGAAACCGTCGGCAGAAGCAGTTCGGCTTCACCCAGGGTCGCCGTTCGGACTGAGGGGCCGAACGCAGTCAGCAGGCGCTCCTCCAGGAGCCCACCCCCCACCGCCCAGGGGTGCATCGGCACGCTGCCACCTTTCCTTGGTCTTCTGGAGGGCGGTTCGAGGGTCTGGGATTCCTCCAGCCAAAGCTGCAGGTGCCTACCGGAGGGCCGCAATGCGTGCGCAACAAGCATGCAATGCATTCTGACCGAAAAGGGCCTTGCCTCGCCAGCTTGATCCGGGCCAGGAACCACACGTTCCGCTCCACCTACGCCAAGCTGGAACGCCCAGGAGCAAACATCACCCTTCGCACCCTTATCCAGCTTGAGCGGGTCCTGGGCACAAGGTGATGGCGCGCACCTTCCAAGGTCGTGTAATCCTGGGTCACAACGGCGGAGAAATCAATGTCGTGGCATTGGGGGAGATCTTGCCCATTCGTAAGCGTTCAGGCCCCCTCGCGGGGGCCTGAACGCTTACAAACCTTTTTGTCATCGAGGCGACCCCTTCACCATGGGATTGGGGTGGCGGCTTGCGAGGACGCCTCCCTCCCATGGGATTCAAATACAGCTATGCGTCATGGTGCTCCGCGATCGTCAACGCCTTCTCAAGGCGTTCCCGGTTGGCGCTTTTCACCCGGTTCAACCCCAGAGCCCTTGCCATCAGTGTCACAGAGGACGCATCTCGGCCGCCAAGACCGATCACCTCACGGGCGAGCGAGACCAACTCAGGAAGACATACCTCTTCAACCGATCTTTCCAATGCACCCCAAGCCTTCCTGGGGGGAACGGGGGACTCCGGTGCCAAGCTCTTCGGCCAAAAGAATCGACCATGGTCTTCCCGAGTGAAGAGCAGGGAACGGGCCGCAAGGCTCTCTACCCGGGTCTGGATACGCACCCCCGTGCGCTGCCAGCCGTGCATACGTGCGATACGCCGGCCGAGGACGGAGTCGAGGATTGGCCCTTCGGTTTCCACGACCTGATCGATCATCCGGGCCAGGACCGGATCGTATTCCGGACTGAGGAAGGTATCGGGCTCCACATTGCCAACACCATCTCCATTGTCCTGCGCATATTCGGCGTCTTCGGCCGGTTCCGTTCTTTCTTCTCCAGATACAGGAGGAGCGCTCGGCTGCCACGCTGAAGCGGCAGGCTGGAAAGGAGAATCCATAGCCGTGGCATCCCCTGGATGGTCCGAATCGGAAGGAGGTTCGCCAACCGCTGCGGTGGCCTCAGACTCGGCACTTCGCTTGGCACGGTTGATCTCAAGAACATCCTGTAAGGACTGATGGAGTTTTTCCAATGTTCCAACGGGGTCAATCCACCAGTCGGTGGACCAGACACGAAGGATTTCCCAGCCGAGCCGCCTGAGGACTTGCTCTCTGAGTTTGTCGCGATCCCTTGCCGTGGCGGAGCGATGGTAAGTCGCGCCATCGCATTCAATCCCAGCCAGGAAGCTACCTGGAACATCCGGGTGAATGACCGCCAAATCGATACGGTACGCCGAAACCCCCACTTGGGTGCTGACGGCCCATCCTTTGCGAACCAGGGCAGCGGCGATGGCCTCTTCAAAGGGGCTCTCGAAACTCCCTTGGCTGGGCCGGACCTCTTCGGCCAGTGCGACGGCCCCACGGTCAGCGAAATCCAGGAAATATTTCAAGTCCCGGACACCAGTGGCCTGGGTCCTGGCAAGGTTGATCTGATCGGCCTTAAGACTGGAAAACACCCGGAGTTCCTGTCGGGCCCGGGTGATGGCCACGTTGAGGCGGCGCTCCCCCCCATCCTTGTTCAGCGGTCCAAAATTCACGGTCGATACCCCAGCCAAATCGGGCCCGTAGGTAATCGAGAAATAGATTATGTCTCGTTCATCTCCCTGGACACTTTCAAGATTCTTGACGAAAACGGGTTCGGTTTCGGAATCGGAGAAGTAGGGCTCAATGGACGGGTAGCTGCGCCTGGCATCATCCAAAAGGTTCTCGATGAGCGACTGCTGCTCCGCATTGAAGGTAATGATGCCGAGGGTCAATTTGGCGTCCTTGAATTCCTGGGAGCGAAGGCGCCGAACCACCTCATCGACCAGCGCCTTGGCTTCAGGCTTGTTGATTCGGGCGCCTCCACGCTCGTACACCCCCTTGACCCATTGGAAGCTGACGGCATTGTCCCGAGTTACTGGGGAGGGGAACGTCACCAGCCCCCCTCCGTAGTAATGGTGATTAGAAAAGGCGATGAGACTTTCGTGGCGACTACGGTAGTGCCAATCCAGGTTCAAGGTTGGAAGATTGGCTCCCATGCATTCATCCAGGATGCTCTCCAGGTCGCCCTCCACTTCCTGGTCATCGCCATCGGAATCAGCACGACTGAAGAAGTTCGTTGGAGGGAGCTGCTTGGGATCGCCAACCATCACGACCTGACGTCCACGCGCAATTGCGCCAATGGCATCCCATACCGGGATCTGGGACGCCTCATCGAAAACAACCAGGTCAAATGCGGGCGCTTCTACGCCAAGGTACTGAGCAATGGAAAGCGGGCTCATCAGCAGGCACGGAGTCAAACTGGCAACGGCCCTCGGGCACTGGGCCAGGAGTTCCCTCAAAGGAAGATGCCGTTTCTTCTTGGCCATCTCATAGCGGAGGTGACCCCATTCGGAATGTTTGGAGACCTGCTCCGGATCCTGGATACCCGAGCAGAGCTTGGCGCGGACCCAGTCTCGTGTGAGTTTCGTGAACCGGGTATCCAGAGAACGGAAATCCTCGATCCTCTTTTCGTGCTCGGCCGAAACGAAGGTCCGGACGACCTCTTCTCCATCCACCACGGCATTGAGCCACCACCGGCAGTAATCCGTTTCAAAACCCGGCCGAATCGTACCCTTGCCAAGCAGGCCCTTTTCGATGGCCTGAACCACGGGTCCGAGCCCCAACGATTGGCAATGCCGTATAGCCTTTTGCCATGCGCACCAGGCATGCAGCCTCGTCTCCTGACCTGCCAGGATCTGGCAATAGCGGGTGAGGTCCGTGGTCGCCAAATCCTCAAGCAACAGCCGGGGCGCCGGGGCCAAGCACCCCAAGTCGCAAAGATCCTGGATCGCCTGCCCGAGCGGAGCCGATGCTGCCAGGTAGGCTTTCGCAGCCTCCATGGCCGGGCAGGAAGCCATCAGAAGGGGGTTGCCCTCGCCAAGAATATGATCAAGAGCCATCTTGAGAACCTGACCCTCTTCAGGTGTCCGGGCCAGGCTCCCGATGGCCTCATTCAGGCCCTTCAGGAATGGGATGAGGCGTCGGACCTCCTCCTGATCCGTCTTCAGCGCAACCCAGAGACCGTCAGTGGCTTCGGCAAGATCCTGGTAGCCCCGGAGTTCGTCCTCAATGCGGGCCCGTTCCTGGAGGTTTCTGATATCTGTTGCCAAAGCGGCACTGCAGTCTCCTCGGGCGACCTCAGGATAATTTGCGGTCAGAGCCCCCGAAACCCGGATGGTCCCGGCCTCCTGTAGGAAACAGAGCGCTGTTCTGAGCAGGTTCGACCGAGTTGCCAAGCCATCCCAGAGGCCCGCAGTCGGGTGTTTTAAGTAGCCGAGCGCTTCCAAATCCCGATCCAGGGAAGCCAGTGCACGAAGCATGACCAATTGCCTGCGCAGTCGCTCGCCACACCGCCCCTCAGCGACGGGCTCGAAACCCTCGTCCTCCCACGGCTGATCCTGGTGGGCTGCATTCAGCACATCCTGAAAAGCCAAGGCGACGGCTGCGGATCGCACATCTGTGGCACGGCCAGCCCACAGGCCATCTGTGGCCCCACTCAAGTCAAGGGCGGCCACCTTGGAATGGAGGCTCCGGATCCTGGCCAGGACCTGGACATCATGGCCGACGTCAATTTCACCCCCTCCTTCCGCCACAGCCAGCAGAGCCTGCCGGATACGGCGTTTCCGGATCCAAGACAGGGGCCAAGAAGACGCTTCGGCCAAAGCCCATTCTCGCTGGAGGAGAAATATATCCAGGGATTCCACCCGGTCGGCGTAACGAACGGAAAGGGTCGAAGTCTCATGCGCGGAACGGTCCAGGAATCCCAATCCTTTTTTTAGGCCATCGGTGATAGCGGGCGGATAAGGTGCCTCTAGTCTTTCCTTGAGTGCCCTCCGCTCCTCAAGCAAGCCAAGGCCGCGCTCGCAGTCATGCACGATTGGTTCTGGCCACCCTGCAGATAACTGTGCGGAGAGTTCCTGATGGCGAGCCACCAGTCCGGCCCCCTCTGCAAGGCGCGAGGCGATTACAGTGGCGCCCAGACGAAGGACGAACCGCCAGTTTCGCCCTGATGCTTCCGGGAGGATCCGGGCCAGAATCTCCATTCCAGCCCGACCATGCCGATCAAGCGGAACCTTGGGTAAAGCGAGACCTTGGACGAAACGTTCAAATGCCTCATCTACGCCCTGGACGACCTGCGAGAGATCGAGGGCAGCCTGGATGAGCTTCTGCTGCCAGATCGGAGACCAGTCTGCACAACCCAAGGTGGCGAGCGGGTGGTCACCCTGGGCCATCGAACCAATGGCCAGCGCGGTGCCCTCTAACCGGGCGACCGCGTCACGCATCACATCCAGATCCGACCGCCCATGGTCATGGGGGGAAGCCCACCCGAGGCCCAGTCGTGGCAGTTCCGCCCCATTCATTACCTGCGCCATGGCCCGATATAGAGTCCAACCATTCGGATGCTGCCAGTGCAGGCGCTCTACATATACATTGAGATTGGAGCGCATCCATTTTAATCGATCCGCCTCCACCCTCCAGGTCTCCGGATCCACGTCGCCCTGGGCTTGCCAAGCCTGCTGGAGCTTGTTCAGGACTTCCTGCTTGCGTGCCTTGTTCGAGTGAATTTCCAGGCAGAAGTCCCCAAGGCCCACTTCCTTCAATCTGCGATGCACCACTTCCAGGGCTGCGATCTTTTCGGAAACGAACAGCACCCGCTTCCCCTCGCCAAGGCACTGGGCGATGACATTGGCGATGGTTTGGCTCTTGCCTGTGCCCGGAGGCCCAATCAGGACAAAGTCCTTGCCTTGAGCAGCCGCCAGCACCGCCGAAAGCTGGGATGAATCAGCTTCCATGGGACAAAAGGATTGCTCGGGACCGAATTCCTCGTCCAGGCGCTGGGGATTGGGGAACGCGATCCCGGAAGCATAGTTTTCCCTGGGCGTATCGATGAGGTGCCGGACTACCGGATTCTCTCGAAGCTGGTCGGTTCGGTCGGTAAGATCTTTCCACATCAGGTGCTTGGCAAAGGAGAACATGGCCAGGACGACGTCCTCGCTGACCTCCCAGCCTTTGATGTCCTTAACAGCGCGGGCGACGTTCCTCCAGATTCCCGCCACATCGATGCCAGTCTCTCCCCTGGGCAATTCGCCATCGGCTATGCCCAGGTTGAGGCTGAAGTCCTGGCGCAGCATCTCCAGCAGGGTCGGGTTGAAGCGCGGCTCGTCCTCATGCAACGTCAAGGTGAAACCGGACCGCACGCTCCTGCGATTGAGGGTGACAGGGAGAAGAATCATGGGTGCGCGCAAGCGCTGATCCGGCTTGTTGGACTGGTTCCAGGAAAGGAAGCCGATGGCGAGGAACAGGGTATTGGCTCCGCCCTCCTGCATGGTCGTCCGTGCTGCTCGGAACTGTTCGACCAGTCGGGCCTCCATTTCAGGCTGATTCAGGTTGACGAACACCTCCCGACGCTGGAGTGCGTCCACGGCATGGCCGCGACGGACATCCTCCCGTTCTCGGCCCTGGTAGATCGCCTGGTTCCTGAGATCCGAACCCTCCATCAGATCAGGCATCGGTAGCAGTTTCAGAGTCTCTCCCTGCGCCAGCAGGTCTTCCAGGGCCTCGGCGTCTGGGACCTCAAGCCGCAGGGTTTTCTTGCTCTCTTTGAAATTCAGAAGGTTGTTCCGGAGGGACAGGTCCAGCAATTTTCGTTGCCAACGGGCAAGGCGGTCCTTGGGATCGAGGTCGGCCGGGGATGGTTCGGGAAGGTCCGCCTCCTCCGGGAGGTCAGGGGCCTCCCCAAATGCCGGTTCTTGGACAACCGGGGCTGCCGACCGTTCGTACTGGGCGGAAGCCTCGGCACTGGCAAGGGGCTTGATCCGGTGAAGCCGAGCCCGGCGGATATCGACCACCAAGCCGAACTGGGCGTCCTGGGCCTCGGCGATCTGCTGAGCCCCAACCTCGACGGCGAACTGAAAAGGGGGCGCTGGCTTCTGCGTGAGCAAGGTCGTTTCAAGAAGCACCATCTCCTTCAGGGCAACCCGCTTGCGCAATGCCGTGACATCATCCACCACCACCGTCGAGAATTCTTCGGCTCTCAGCCAGACCCCGGCAAAAGCGTGGCCCTTGGTCATGACCACCAGGGGATTCAATCCTGCTTGTTCGCAGACAGCACAGATGAACAGGGTAAGGTCCAGGCAGGTGGCGAGGCCCGATTCCAGGATCTGAGCCGGTCCACGGACCTTCTGGCCCTGAAACTCGAAACTGGCCGGAGGCAGCGCATAATCCAGCCCCTGGGCCGCCAGGGCACTCCATATCGCCGAGACCAGTTCCCAGGCCCTTTTTGCGCCTCCCGTGTAGCCGTCTAACCCTGAGGGTTTGCCGTTCCTGGTGAGAATCTCTGCCGCCTGTTTGAGCACCCGATCCACGCATGGATCATTGGGCTGGACAAAGGCAGCTAGCATCTCTGGGAGGTGGTTCAAGCCACCCCACTGATTGCGGGGCAGCAGATCGACTTCGAGAACCAGCTCTGCCAAAGGCTCACTGGGGGGTCCGGCTGGACAGAGCGTAAACCGGACTGTGGCCTTCTCGGCTTCGGTGAGACGAAGGAAAAGGGGCCCCTCCAATACCACGTCCAGGTCAGCGATCCGGACCTGCTGTTCGGCGCTGACAGCATCGAGGTGCCACGTCTTGGCATGAAGGAATTCGGGCTCTGAACGAATCGTAAGCTCGAGATTCGACGCCTTGCCAGCGGTCCCGTTGATGACCTTCAACTCCCTGATCAATGGAACGGCATTCTGGAAGTCTGCGAGGTTGAGCTTCGAAGCCAGCGCCGCCTCGATACGCAGGCCGAGGGTAGGCGCTGCCGCAGTTCGTTCGTCGGGGTTGGGCATGGTTAGCCTCGCTTGGTTCCGATACAGACGATGGGATGAGTTAACTATACCGTAAGGTTGGCCTTAGAAAATCGTCAGCCATTGACGAGCCTTACGGAATGTCCTATCGCCAGGATCCAACCGGCATGGCACCAGGAACTTGGCTTCAGGGCTGTCCCCAGGCAATGACGCCTCATCACGAGGAACAGCCGGCAAGGGAATGAACCCCATGCAGATCCCTGCCGCCCTGACCGCTATCGGTTCACCCGAGCATGCCACAGGTCAGGAACGTTCCGGGGCATCCCTGCCCGATGTGGGCCCGATGGCAAGCAAAAGGCCCGCATCTGCGGGCCTGAGTGCTTTGTTTACTGGTAGCCCCAAGGGGAATCGAACCCCTGTTAACGCCGTGAGAGGGCGCCGTCCTAACCGCTAGACGATGGAGCCGCGGTTGCGCGTGAACATAGAGCTTACCTGATTCCGGGCCGCCTGGGAAGGGGTTTTCAACCGCGCCGGAGGGTCAGAACGGTGATCTCAGGGGGGGCGCCGATGCGGATGGGCAGGCCCACGACGCCCAGGCCGCGGTTCACGTAGAGGACCTGGGCGCCCTTGCGGTACAGGCCCTGGGTGTACTCGCCCAGGAGGTAGGCGCTGGATATGAAGGGAATCATGTTCACCTGGCCGCCGTGGGTGTGCCCGGACAGGGTCAGCCGGGCGCCGGTCCGGCGGGCCAGGTGCCAGTCGCTGGGACGGTGGCTGAGGCATAGCCGCCAGGCATCATCGGGAACGCCCTGGGTGGCCAGGTCCGGCCGGGGCCCGGGGCCGTAGACGATGTCGCGGAAGTGGCCATGCTTGGCCATGGGGTCCTGCAGCCCCACCAGGGCCAGACTGGCGCCGCGCCGGGACACCAGCGCGTGCCGGTTCTCCAGGAACTGGAAGCCGATGCCCTCCAGGGTGGCCCAGATGGGGCGGGGGTCGGTGAAGTAGTCGTGGTTGCCCAGGATGGCGAAGCAGCCCAGCGGGGCCTGGAAGCCGCGGAAGGCCTCCGCCACCACCAGGGCCTCCTCGGGCAGGCTGTCCACCATATCTCCGGTGATCAGCAGCAGCTCCGGACGCTCGCTTTCGGCCAGGCGCCGCCAGCGCTGCACCTGCTCCGGCGCCACCAGCGGGCCGGCGTGCAGGTCCGACAGCTGCACCAGGCGCAGCCCGTCCAGGCCGGGGGGCAGATCCGGAAACTTCAGCTCCAGCCGGTTGATGTCCGGGTCGGCCTGGGCCTCCATCCGGCCGCGCAGGACGCCGTACCCCGCCAGGGAGGCCCCGATCACGCTGGTCTGGCGCAGGAACCTGCGACGCTGGGGGTTCTCCGGCGGCGCCACGGCCCGGGTGCGCCACCGGTGGGTATAGCGCCAGACCAGGCTGGCCACGGCCCACACCAGCAGATCCATGAAGGTGAGCATCTGGAAGTAGGCGCCCAGGCGCGCCCAGGGCCGCAGCCAGACGGCGCTGGTGCCGCCGCCGACCAGCCGCAGGCCCACATACAGGGCCAGGGGCAGATGCACAAGCACCAACCCCAGCACCACCCAGCGGTCGAAGCGGGGGTGGAAGAGCTGATGCAGCAGCCGCCGGTGCAGCATCTGCAGTCCGACGATCAGGGCGATGAAGATGACGAAGAGCAAAGGGCAGACTCCCTGGAGGGCCGGCGGCCGCCAGGGAGATTGTGCGCGGGCCGGAGCCAATCCTCAATGCGCCAGCGCGCGAAATGTTCCGGCCACCGCCCACCCTGGGTTCAGGCGTCGAAGAGGGCCTCCATCTGGGCGACCAGGCCGTCGAAGCCCCGGATGGCGGCGGCCACCGGTTCGGGGGTGGCCAGGTCCACCCCGGCCGCCTTGAGCGTATCCAGGGGGAAGCGGCTGCTGCCGGAGCCCAGGAAGCCCAGGAAACGGTCCCGTGCCGGCTGGCCTTCGGTCAGCACCGCCTGGGACAGAGCCATGGAGGCGACGATCCCCGTGGCGTACTGGTAGACGTAGAAGTTGTAGAAGAAGTGCGGAATGCCGCTCCACTCGGACTGGATGTAGTCGTCCACCTGCACCACGCCCTGGTCGTGGCCGTAGTAGACCCGGGTCAGCTCCAGGTAGGTGGCGTTCAGCCATTCCGGCGTGAGCGACTGGCCCTGCTCCACCCGCTCGTGCATGGCCAGCTCGAACTCGGCGAACATGGTCTGGCGGAACAGCGTGCCGCGCAGGGTCTCCAGGTAGTTGTCCAGCAGGAACAGCTTGAGGTTGGGATCCTGCTCGGTTTCCAGCAGGGTGTGCATGAGCATGTTCTCGTTGAAGGTGCTGGCGATCTCCGCCAGGAAGATCGGGTAGTCGGCGGTGGGATAGGGCTGGGACCGCTCGGACAGGTGCGAATGCATGGCGTGGCCCAGTTCGTGGGCCAGGGTGGACACGTGGTGGAAGGTCCCGTCGTAGTTCATCTTCACGAAGGGATGCACGCCGTAGACGCCGCTGGAGTATGCGCCCGACTGCTTACCACGGCAGGGGTAGATATCGATCCAGCCGTCCTGGAAGGCCCGGCCCAGATCCTGGCGGTACGAAGGCCCCAGCGGCCCGCTGGCCCGCAGCACCAGCTCCCGGGCCTCCTCGTAGGGATAGGTGCGGGACACCATCTGTACCGCCGAGGCGTACAGATCCGCGTAGCGCATGCGCTCCAGGCCGAGCATCCGCGCGCGCAGACGCAGCAGCCGGTGCAGCGGCGCCAGGTTGGCCCGCACCGCCGCCACCAGGTTGCGGTAGACCGCCGGGTCGATGGCCTCCGGGTAGAGCGCCGCGTCCAGGCAGCTGTCGAAATGATGCACCCGGGCCTGGAACAGGTCCTGCTTGACCCCGGCGTCCAGGAGCGTGGCCAGGGTGTTCTCGAACGGTTTCTGCCCGCCCCAGTAGGTCTCCTGCACCAGCTGCCGGTCGGATGCTAGTTTGGCGGCGCGGTGCTTCTGGTAGTTGGCCGTGCTGAGCTGCACCACCTCGCCGGTGGACAGGGTCACGGTGGGCCGGGGCAGATCCAGGTCGGTGAGCAGGCCGGCGGCGCTGGCCGGGGCCTGGCCGAACAGGCCCGCCTGGGCCACCACCCGCGCCTCCCCTTCGGGCAGGATGTGGCCCTGCATGCGCAGGATGCGCAGGAAGCCCACCCGGTGCGGAGCCAGGCGCGGGTCGGCGCCCAGGTACTCCTCCACCCGGGCCTGGCCCAGGGCCAGCAGATCGGGCTCCAGGAAGGCCAGCCGGGTCTCCAGGTCCACCATCAGGCTTTGCACCTCGCCCTTCATGCCCTGGTAGAGCGGGTCGGCCAGATCCATGTCGCCCTGCAGGTGGGCATACTGGGCCAGCCGGGAGCCCAGGCGGTTCACCTGGTCCAGGCGCTCCATGAAATCCCCCATGGCCTGGGCCGAGCCGGTCCAGCCGGAGGCCAGGGCATCCAGGCCGGCAACCAGGGTCTGGACCTGGGCGAAGCCTTCGCGCCAGGCCGCCTCGTCCGGATAGATATCCGAGATGCGCCATTTGTAAAAGTCCGGAAGCTCGGAACGGGGGCTGCCGGAATAGTCGGGCACGGCGGTGGCGGGGGACGGCGGGACGGTCATGGATGCTCCTGGAACCTATAGTCAGAGTCGAGGCGCCGATCCAGCAGAACGGTGCCGTCCCGATTATAGGGCTGCGGCGTCCAGGCGGGTCCACCACCCCCGGATGATCAGCGCTGGGTGTGGCTGTGGATGGCCGCCTCGGCCCGGCGCACGCCATCCTCCAGCTGCTCCACGCTGAGCCGGGTCTTCACCGCCCTGAGTGGCGCGGCGGCATCCTGGTCGCCGCCGGCGGCGGCCTGATACAGCCAGAAGAAGGCCGTCGGCAGATCCTGGGGCACCCCATGGCCCACGATGTACATCAGCCCGATGCAGCCCTGGGAGTACGGCTCGCCCTGTTCGGCGGCCTTGCGGAACCAGTGGATGGCCTCGGCCTCGTCGGCGGCGGTGCCCTGGCCCAGGAAGTACATGGCGCCCAGCTTCGCCTGGGCGTCCCGTTGCCCGGCATCCGCGGCCCGGTGCAGCCAGAACATGGCCTTGCTGTAGTCCAGGGGCGCCTCCTGGCCCCAGTAGTACATCACCCCCAGCTGGGCCTCGGCGTCCAGTTCGCCGTTCTCGGCCCGCCCCCGCACCTGGGAGAACAGGCTGGCGGGTTCCTGGTCGGCCTCGGGTTCGGGCGCGGCGGCGAGCGGCACCTGCTCCAGGCTCAGCTGGTCCTGGTTGCCCAGCAGGAAGCCGCTGCGATCGGAGGCCGGCTGGTAGGCGAACAGGGCGGCGCAGGGGAAGAGGAGGAGGCAAAGCAGGGACCGCATGGAACCGCTCCTTACTCGGGGCAGGCGCGACCCCGGCCCGGGCCCCGGGCCCGGACAGGAGGAAGCAAACCGAAAGCATTGGCGACCGGATTGTCAAAGGTCAAGGCGCCCGACGACCGGGAGCTTTGATTGAGACTTAATATAGGTCACCCGTGCCGAACGGCCAGTCGATTTGCCTATTTTTCCAGGTGGATCAGTAGGTCCAGCTCAGCCCGCAGGCCGCCTCCTTGAACACCTTTTCCGCCAATTCCGGGTCGAACCGGACGCTCAGCTCCGGCCCGGCCTTGATCCGGGCCACGGTGCCGTCCCGGCCCTGGAACTCCAGTTGCAGCGGCAGATGGCCCTGGAACTGGCGCAGCAGCGGGAGCAGGCGCTCCGGGTAGCGGCCCCGGGGCAGGCGCACGAGGGCGCCGTTGAAGCCCTTGCCCTGGTAGTCCTCCAGGCTTTCGATGCCCACCACGAACAGCTTGAGGGTGGTCTGCTCCTCCTCCTCCTCCTCGCCGTTGCCCCCGTTGCCAGTGGTGGCCACGGTCTCCACCTTCAGCTCGCCGGTCACCCGCAGCAGGGCGTCGGGCAGGGCCAGGTGCCGGTACATCTCGAAGGTGCGGGTGCGCTTGCGGGTGGCCGGATCGAAGTGCGAGGCCATGAGCAGGGCCTCCATCTTGTCGGTGAGGTCCTCCAGGTTGAGGATGGCCCAGGGCTCGCCCTTGGCGTTGGTCTTGAATGAGACGTTGCTGACCATGACCCCCAGGCTCACCTCGTCCCGGTCCTTGGACCGGCCGGCGGCGACCGCCTCCCGGAGGGCGGTGATGGAGCCCAGGGTGTGCACCTGCAGGGCGTCCTTGAACTCCTCCAGCGGATGCCCGGACACGTACAGTCCCAGGGTCTCCCGCTCGTAGCGCAGCCGCTCCTTGCGCGACCAGGGCTCCACGTCCTCGGGCAGGGCCCAGTTGTCGGCCAGGCTGGAGATTTCGGCCTCGTCGAACAGCGAGGTCATGCCGGTGTCCACGCCGCCCTTGCCGGCGTTCTCCAGGGCCGAAGGCAGTCCGGCCAGGAGGGCGGCCCGGTTGAGCTCCATGGAATCGAAGGCGCCGGCCTTGATGAGGCATTCCCATACCCGCCGGTTGGCCTTCTGCAGATCGGTGGCCTTCAGGGCGTGGAAGAAGTCCTTGAACCCGCCTTCGGCATTCCGGGCGGCCAGGATGGCCTCCAGGGCGGCCTCGCCCAGCCCCTTGACGGCGGCGAAGCCGAACCGGATCTGCTGGGGGCCGGTGATGGTGAAGTCCAGCTCGCTCTGGTTGATGTCCGGGCCCAGCACTTCCAGGCCCAGTTCGCGGCAGTTCTGGGTGTACTTGACCACGTCGTCGGTGCGCCCGGCCTTGGTGGACAGCAGGCCGGCCATGAACTCGGTGAGGTAGTTGGCCTTGAGGAAGGCGGTCTCGTAGGCCACCAGGGCGTAGGCGGCGCTGTGCGACTTGTTGAAGCCGTAGCCGGCGAAGTACTCGATCAGGTCGAACAGCTCGGAGACCTTGGCCCGGTCGTAGCCGCGGGTCGCGCCCTGCTCGATGAACTTGTCCTTTTCGTGGGCCATCTTGGCCTTGTCCTTCTTGCCCATGGCCCGGCGCAGCATGTCGGCCTCGCCCAGGGAGTACCCGGCGATGAGGCTGGCGATCTGCATGACCTGTTCCTGGTACAGGATCACGCCGTAGGTGGGGGAAAGGATCTTCTCCAGGGACGGGAACATGTACGTGACTTCCTCGCGGCCGTGGCGGCGGTTCACGTAGGTGTCGCCCATGCCGGCGCCCAGCGGGCCGGGGCGGAACAGGGCGTTCAGGGCGATGAGGTCGTCGAACCGGTCGGGCTTGAGGTTGCGCAGCAGCTGCTTCATGCCGCCGGACTCGAACTGGAACACCCCGTCGGTGTCGCCCTGGCTGAACAGGTCGAAGGTCTTCTTGTCGTCGAAGCCGCGGATCGTCATCATGTCGTGCGGCGCACCGTGGGTCTTGGCGATGTAGCCCTGGGTCTTGGCGATCTGGGTCAGGGTCTCCAGGCCCAGGAAGTCCATCTTGAGCAGGCCGGCCCGCTCGGCGTCAGTCATGGAATACTGCACCATCACCTTGCCGTCCTTGTCCCGGGACAGCGGGGCGAAGGTGGTCAGGTCGTCCGGGGCGATGATCACCCCGGCGGCGTGGATGCCGGTGTTGCGCGCCAGGCCTTCGAGCCGGGCGGAGATGTCCAGGATGTTCTTCACTTCCGGATCGTTTTCGTAGAGCTCGCGCAGCTTGTCGCTCTGCTCCAGGGCCTGGGGGATGGTGATGGGCTGGCCGGGCTCCTGGGGCACCAGCTTGGTGAGGTTGTTGGCGAAGGCGAAGTCCTTCTCGAACACCCGGGACACGTCCTTGATCACGGCCTTGGTCTTGAGCTGGTTGATGGTGACGATGTTGCTGACCCGGTCCTTGCCGTAGGTGGCGGTCACGTACTCGATGACCTTCTGCCGGCCGTCCCGGCAGAAGTCGATGTCCACGTCGGGCATGGAGATGCGCTCGGGGTTCAGGAAGCGCTCGAACAGCAGGTCGTACTGCATGGGGTCGATGTCGGTGATGTGCATGGACCAGGCCACGATGCTGCCAGCGGCGGAGCCGCGGCCGGGGCCCACCGGCACGCCCATCTCCCGGGACTTGTGGATGAAGTCCCAGACCAGCAGGAAGTAGCCGGGAAAGCCCATCTTGAGGATGGTGTCCAGCTCGAACTCCAGGCGGGCGCGGTACTTGTCCTCGGTGTACTTGAGCAGGCCGCGCTGCCACAGGGGCTCGCACTCCTTGAGGCGGTCCTCGAAGGTGGACCGGGCCACCTCCAGGAAGTAGCTTTCCAGGGTGTGCCCGGGCGGCACCGGGAACTGCGGGGTGGCCGGCTTGCGGGTGATGGGGTAGTAGTCCACCTTGGCGGCGATCTCCAGGGTCCGCTCCAGCACCTCCGGGTGGTCCCGGAACACGGCCGCCATCTCCTCGGGGGTCTTGACGTAGAACTGGTCGGTGGAGAACCGCATGCGCTTTGGCTCGCTCTTGAAGCGCTTGGTGCCGATGCACAGCAGGGTATCGTGCAGGTCGGCGTCCTCGTGGTTCAGGTAGTGGGAATCGTTGGTGGCCACCAGGGGGATGCCGGTGCGCCGGCTCAGCTCGTACTGCAGGGGGATGATCTGCCGCTCGGCCTCGAAGCCCTGGTCCTGGATCTCCAGGTAGAAGTCCTCGCCGAACATGCTCTGGTAGTCCCGGGCGATGCGTTCGGCGGCGTCGATGTTGCCGGACAGCAGCCGGGCCTGCACTTCGCCGCCCAGGCAGGCGGTGAGGGCGATGATGCCTTCGCTGTGCTCCCGGAGCAGTTCCTTGTCCACCCGGGGCTTGTAGTAGAAGCCTTCGGTGAAGCCGCAGGACACCACCTTGGAGAGGTTGCGGTAGCCCACGGCGTTCTTGGCCAGCAGCACCAGATGGTAGCCGGCGTCCCGGGAGCCCGAGGGGTCCAGGCAGTCCTCCATGCCTTCGGCATTCATGGCGGCGTTGTCCAGCTTGCGGTCGTGGCGCGAGCGGGGCGCCACGTAAACCTCGCAGCCCAGGATCGGCTTCACCGCCAGGTTGCCCTCGGCGTCGGCGGTCTTGGTGCAGGCGTCCACCAGCTTCATCATGGCGAACATGTTGCCGTGGTCGGTGACCGCCAGCGAGCGCATGCCTGTGGCCTGGCACTTCTTCACCAGGTCGGGGATGCGCGTGAGGCCGTCGAGCAGGGAGTATTCGGTGTGCAGGTGCAGGTGGGCGAAGCTCATGCCCCCATTGTCGCAAGCCTGGGCCCCCTTGGGGGAACCCAAACGGCTAGCGCAGTTCCATGCCAGAAAGGGGGAACTGCCTGCTCGCTGCGCTCGCGATGTTCCCCATCCAGGGGCGCAGGCGCCCTTGGATATCTAAGGACCTTTGACCCCCACGTGGTCCCCGGGCAAAGCCCGGGCACCACGTCTATGCCATAGAGCATGGCACCGGCGGCCGCACCAGGGCCAGCCGGATCACGTCGTCCATGTGCGCCACCAGGTGGATGGTGAGCTGCTCGCGCACCTCCGGGGGCAGCTCCTCCAGGTGCCGGGCGTTGTCCCGGGGGATGAGCACGGTGGTGCAGCCCATGCGGTGCGCGGCCAGCAGCTTCTCCTTGAGGCCGCCGATGGGCAGCACCATGCCGCGCAGGGTCAGCTCGCCGGTCATGGCCAGGTCCGCGCGCACCGGGATCCCGGTGAGCACCGAGATGAGCGCCATGGCCAGGGTGATGCCGGCGCTGGGGCCGTCCTTGGGGATGGCGCCCTCGGGCAGGTGCACGTGCAGGTCCACCTTCTCCAGGAAGTCCGGGGCCAGGCCCAGGCTTTCGGTGCGCATGCGCACGAACGACAGGGCCAGGTTGGCGCTTTCCTGCATCACGTCGCCCAGCTTGCCGGTGAGCTTCAGGATGCCTTTGCCGGGCAGCCGCGCGGCTTCGATGGTAAGCAGATCGCCGCCCACGGGGGTCCAGGCCAGGCCGTTGACCACCCCGGCCGGTCGCGGCTGGAGCCCCAGGGGGGCCTCCTGGAAGATCTCCGGTCCCAGCAGCCTGGGCAGGCGCTCGGCAGTGACCAGGCCCTGGAAGCCGTCCTGGCTGGTTTCGTATTTGCCGGGCTGCAGGGTCTGCCGGGCCAGCTTGCGCAGCACGCCGGAGATCTCCCGCTCCAGCTGGCGCACCCCGGCCTCCTTGGTGTAGTCCTGGATGATCTTGTCGATGGCGGCGTCCTCGAAGCGGATGCCCAGGTTCTCCATGCCATGCCGTTCCAGCGCCTTGGGCACCAGGTGGGCCTGGGCGATGGCGCGCTTTTCGCTGCCGGTGTAGCTGCTCAGGTCCAGGATCTCCAGGCGGTCCTCCAGGGGCTGGGGGATCTGGTGGCGCACGTTGGCGGTGGCCAGGAACAGCACCTGGGAAAGGTCGAAGCCCACGTCCAGGTAGTGGTCCTGGAAGCCGAAGTTCTGCTCCGGATCCAGCACCTCCAGCAGGGCCGAGCTGGGGTCGCCGCGCCAGTCGGCCCCCATCTTGTCGATCTCGTCCAGCAGCATCAGCGGGTTGCGCACGCCGCCCTGCTTCATGAGCGCGAGGATCCGCCCGGGCATGCTGCCGATGTAGGTGCGCCGGTGGCCGCGGATCTCCGCCTCGTCGCGCAGGCCGCCCAGGGAGAAGCGCAGGAAGGGCCGGTTCAGGGCCCGGGCGATGGACCGGGCGAGTGAGGTCTTGCCCACCCCGGGCGGGCCCACCAGGCAAAGGATGGGACCGTGCAGGGCCGGACGGCGGCCGGCGTCGGCGGCGGTGTCGCGGAGCCGGCGCATCACCGCCAGGTGCTCCAGGATCCGGACCTTGACCTTTTCCAGGCCGGAATGGTCCTCGTCCAGGATCCGCTCGGCCTCGTCCAGGTCCAGGTGCTCGTCCGCGTAGGCCTTCCAGGGCAGGGCCAGCAGCCAGTCGATGTAGCTGCGGGCGACGGTGGACTCGGCGCTCTGGGGGGCCATGCCCTCCAGCCGCTCCAGCTCCTCCAGGGCCTTCTTTTCGGCCTCCTCGCTCATCCCGGCCTGGAGGATCCGCTCCCGCAGCTGGCCGTGCTCGTCCTTCTCGCTCTTATCACCCCGGCGCGCGC
>Ga0302275_10001672_pt1 | contig 23773 bp, 19 predicted proteins | sample III_Bog_N2_2_FD_200229 | JGI IMG/M metagenome (GOLD analysis project Ga0302275, IMG submission 200229) | Peat permafrost microbial communities from Stordalen Mire near Abisko, Sweden - III_Bog_N2_2 | ecosystem: Environmental > Terrestrial > Soil > Wetlands > Peat | place: Sweden: Abisko... | reverse complement strand
CCCGGACTTGGCTGGGCCGGCCTGATCGCCACAATCATTCTGTTTGGAACCCTGTCGAAGTTCAGGCTCTATTCGATTCTGTCGGCGGCGATGCTTGCCGCAATTTGCTATGTGTCGCACCCAGGAATACCAACCGTTTCCCCGACCTGGCAAGGCCACGATACCGAACTTGGAGGTTCCGAACTATCCAAACAAACGCCGATGGCGCTCTATAAAGCCGTCGTTTACGTGCAGGAGACTGCATTCGATTCAAACGCCCCAATCCAAGTCTTTCCCGAAGGAATCATCAATCACTGGACACCCTCCGCCGAGGGATTCTGGCAATCAACCTATTCCGAACTGCAACGGAACCACCAGTCGATCCTCTTCGGGGCAGAAGAGTACGGACCTCACGGCGGTCAATATCGAAACGAACTTCTCCTGCGCGGCCAGTACACCGCAACTTTCCAGCAGCGGGTTCCGATCCCATACGCCATGTGGAGACCTTGGGACAACATCGGCGTCCCAATGCACTATTTCGGCCCGTCGATTCTCTCCTTCGGCCCCAGGCGCGCTGCGCCCATCATTTGCTACGAGCAACTCCTCATCGCTCCCATCCTCATCTCCATCGAACACAATCCCGAAGTGATCGTATCCGTCGCAAACGACTATTGGACGAAAGACACATACATCGCCGAGATTCAGCAATCCGCCATCGAAGCATGGTCGCGCCTGTTCTGGATTCCCGTGGTGAGTGCAACAAACAGATGAAAAAGCATCTATCCATCCTTGCGATTCTTCTCAGTGTGGCCGCGGCCTCCGCTCAAGCGCAGGACTCTACGACCACATATCTGGAATCGAACGTCCGCTACTCACAAAACCAAATGATCGTTCTGCTCAAAAGCTGCGCTCCACACGCGGCGCTCAATACCATGCTTGCCGTCGCAACAACGGAGTCCGCCTTTCACCCCTACGCAATCAGCGTCAACAGACCTCAACAAATTGCCAGCAGCATCGGACTCAACAACCAGGCAATCGAGCTTGCCAGACAACCGAATTCCAAACTGGAGGCTATTCTCTGGATGCGCTGGCTCCTTCAGCACCACATCTCCGTCTCTGTCGGACTCCTCCAAGTCAGCACCGAAAATGCAGCTCGATTCCACCTCAAGCCAGAGCAGCTCTTTGACCCTTGCACCAACATCGCCGTTGGCGCCAACCTCCTTGCCGAAGCCTATGCCGCCCAAGTGCAGGCGGCACCCAACGACCCCGATGCGCTGCTCCACGCGCTCTCCATCTACAACAGCGGAACCTCAAACTTCGGCTTTTACAACGGATACGTCGGTCGCATTCTCAAAAACGCAAAGCCATGAAGGAGGCTCACCATGCTCGCCCTGCAACCGCAAAACATGCTCAATATGCTCACTGCGTCGAATCCAATGGCCTACGGCTTTGCTAGGGCAAGACGCGCTGCCATCGCCGCTTGTTTCATCGTCTACTCCGGCATCATCTCCGCAACAGTCGCTCTTTGGATGTGGATGTGGTGCGATACCACCTTTCAACTCAATACCATCGCCCGAATTGTGGCTCTCACCCTGATCTGCGCCGCCGTCTATCTCTATCCGCGTCTGCGTAGAGGCTTCGGAACCTTTTGCTTGATTCTCCTGACCTCCGGTATAGTTCTCGCCATCTACTATCAGAGTCAGCCGCTACTGCCTGGAAACCGCCCTCAGATTCCCGCCATCGCTCTTATCTCCGTTGGCTTGATTGTCTACCTGATTCAAACCCGCTTCATTACAGGCACCGTACTTCTCCTTCTCGCCTGCTTCGCTGGCATCGGTTTTCTCTGGTTCAATCCAAATTTCTTCACTCCGCTCATCCTGTCCATTGGCGGCTTGGCTCTCATCTTCGCCGGATGTATCTTTCGCTATCTGGTTCTTCTCAACAGCTACTACTGAGTTCCCCTGCTTCGCATTCGATCAAGCCAATAACCGTTGGGGAGGCTGGAAAAGAGAACGGGCCGAGGCGAGTTGCATTTCCAGCCAAGGACCGGCTAACTGGGACGGCGCTATAATTCCTGCATGGCACTCACGGACATTCTTTCCACTATCGATGCGGAGATTGCGACGCTCAAACAAGCCCGCGCTCTCCTTGCGGCCGGATCAGCGGTCACCGTAGCTAAGCGGAAACCTGGCCGACCGGCAAAGGTTGCCCCCGGCACTCCAATAGCTTCACCACGGAAGAAGAAGCGGGTTCTCTCGCCCGAAGGACGCGCCCGCATCGCCGCAGCCGCCAAAAAGCGCTGGGCCGCGAAGAAGAAAGCTGCCGCCAAGTAGACAAACCGCCGACATCCTTGAAGTGACAAGAAATGCTCTTGCGGGTTTGAACGACAGTACAACGCCCTCCCTGAGAGGATGGCAGATCGCGCAAATCCGCACTTGCAGAACCCAAAAAGGTAAAGATTTACGAGATGTGGCCGCACCGGAACGCATACATTCTGCTAAGAATAGCCGAGATTTTCTCCAAAGCCCAGGACAATTGTGGTCTCAACGACCATAAACTTGCGTTCGTTGCCCGACGATTTGCATATATTACATATCTGCCGTACACTACAGCACAAGGAGACATCAGTATGCCCACTCAGAATGCAGCCCAATATCGGTTGAAGCCCAGAGTTGTCGCCCCCATAAGGGAACGGATTCAAGTTCGGCTCACAATCGATTCCCGGTTTACCCAATACAATTTCGAGCAATTCTTTTCCTTGTTCAAGATACGAAGAAGGAACGCCCTCGCCGAGCACCTCATCATGAATTTCAAATCCAAGACCGCTCAAGCAGGACTTCATGATTTTTATAGGAACGAGTGGCTGGACATTCCAGCTCGGACAATCAACACCTCTCTCGTAGTTCCTTTGACCCACAAGATTATCAACGAACTCGATAGAGTCGGAGGAGAGGTTCTCGGAGGAGTCAATCACTCCAAAACATTTCGCGTGATCGTGGCCTATCTTGCCTTCATCCACAAGATAAAGGAACCGAAGCGACTGATTCGCTGAAATCCGGCCCTGAATGATCCGGCGTGACTCGGCGGCGGTTGCCAACAGAATCCAGCAGTCTCAGGGGAAGGCCATCCGATCCAGCCCTGTTGCGCTGTCAGAGTGGTCGCGCGTATGACCCCGTTGCTGCAAGAGAATGCAGCGACCATCATCCCAGATTTTGTTCGAGCGGTGTGGTTCGGCCTTCTATTCCAGAGAACGACCCCGGCTCCGGTCGGGGTCACTCTTTTGGCGTGTGCATGGGAGATCATCCGTCAAGACGACGACAGGCGTTCGGCTCAGGCTGCCAGTACAGACGCGCTGGCGTCTCAATCGTGCATAATTAAGAATCGAGACGACCAACTTTAGTCTGGCGGTGTCGTCCCAGCAACGATTCGGGAAGAAGGGGGATCTGCTTGGGTAAGAGGTGTCCTCACCACCGTACCCTTGGGTCCAATCTAGCTTGGAAATGGGTTTGAGCGTGCTCAGAAATGTCAATTCTTTCGGCTTTTTGAATGCCGGTGTCGGCGGTCACTCTGCTCGCTCGATGATGTTCCTGGAGATGCAAACCCTCGTTCGTTCAATGCCTTTAATCATTGCGAAGAGCGACTTTACCAAGGCTATCGTAGATGAGAATGTCCTTGAGAAGCCCACTCAGGGCAGTCGAGTGAAGAGCCTGCGCCATCTGACCGAGCTTTACGGCTTGGACCCCTCCAAGGCGTTATTCCGCGTTCTTTGGCAGTTGGGCCATTCGGACTTGGATTCTCTACCCCAGCTCTGTCTAGTTTGTGCATATGCCAGCGATGCACAACTGCGTCACAGCTTCGAGTTGATCCGCTCGCTGCTACCTGGGGAGACGCTTGAACGAACCTCCATGGAACAGCATCTGGAAGGTGGTTTCCCTGGTCGCTTTAGCCCTGCAATGAAAAAATCAATGGCTCAAAATGTCAATACTTCTTGGACATTTGGCGGACTCCTTGCTGGCAAGGCAAGGAAGATCAGGCAAGTTCCTCAACCGCGTCCGAGTTCAGCAGCTTATGCTATGTATGTCGGTTATTTGACAGGTCTTCGCGGCGAGACGCTTCTGGACTCAGCGTTTGCGTCTCTCGTGGCCTCAAGCCGATCCCAACTGTTAACCGCGCTCCGGCTGGCATCCGCAAAAGGGCTGCTTTCGCTAAAGAGTGCCGCTGGAATAGTGGAGTTCGATTTCTCCGTACTTTTAACTCCGGCAGAGCAGGGATTACTCAATGAATCGCATTGACCAACTGATTGAAAACTACCGGAGCCACATCCAGATGCCGTTGCGCATTGGGCTGGCCGCGCCCCAACGTGTCTGGTTTGCGGTGTACCCTGGCGGGGAGGAAAGAAGGCTGATCAACCGAATCGACGAATTCGAGATGTTGACCAAAGCGGCTGGACATCCTTGGGTCCGAATCGACCTGAAAGGCAAACTCTCCGCGTGGATTGCATCCGTCGATGAGGAAGAGCGGTCCGACTGGTTCAAGAATCCCGACGACATTGACCTGTATGCCAAAACCGAATGGAGAGATGTCCTCACCGAGTTTTTCAGCCAGAAGGTTGCAAATACCACCGCACCAGAGCGGACCGTATTCGCCCTGACTGGCTTGATGGACCTCTACGACTTTCTACACGTATCCGAGTTGATCGAGGGCATGTTGAAGGACTTTCCCGGACACCTCCTCGTCTTCTTCCCCGGCGAGAAGGAAGGCAATACCTATCGCTTCCTTGACGCCCGCGCCGGTTGGAACTATCTTGCAGTCCCAATCCTTTCCGAAAGATGAACGAACAGGAAGACCTTAGAACATGAAAACCAGAGAAGTATTCCTCAAAGACCCGCTGACTTGGAGACTTGTAAACGAAGGCGTCTCCAGCAACAACATTGACGATCTGGACACGCTGAGATTTGAGTTGGATTCGTTCGTTTGCGAGGGTGAATACCTCAACGGTATGCGGCTCATTCTCCAGGCATATCGCGATAACTTCAGCAGCCCAGAGCAAAAAGCAGCTTGGATCAGTGGCTTCTATGGGAGTGGAAAGTCTCACCTCGCCAAGGTGCTGCGCTACCTTTGGATGGACTTTCAGTTCCCGGACGGAGCAACCGCACGCTCAATCGCCCACCTGCCGGTAGAAATCACCGACCTGCTAACGGAGATCTCCACGCTTGGGAAGCGGCACGATGGGCTGCATATGGCGGGCGGCACACTCAAAGCCGGGGCTGGCAGTGTGCGCCTGCGAGTCATGAGCATAATCTTCAAGTCGGTTGGTTTGCCTTCTACCTATCCACATGCCAAATTCCTGATGCACCTAAAACGGGATGGCAAGTTCGAAGTCTTCAAGAAAGCCATTGAAAGCCAAGGTAAAAAATTTGACCAAGAACTTGGGCGTCTATACGCGTCGGGCGCGGTAGCGAAGGCATACGTGCAATGCTACGACCATCTGAAGGAACCTTCACAAGTGGGGGCGCTACTCCGGGCCGACTACCCACCCAATCAAGAAGATGTCAGTACGGATGAAATGCTCGAAACTATTCGCGAAGCGATTGCGGGCGATGCCAAACTTCCCTGCACACTTGTGGTACTCGACGAAATCCAGCAATTCATCGGCCAGGACGCTCAGATCGCCCTCGATGTCCAGGAGGTTACCGAGGCACTAAGCAAGAAGATGGACGGACGCTTGATGGTCATCGGAACCGGCCAAAGCGCACTGAACGATGCACCGAATCTCCAACGCCTGATGGGCCGTTTCAGCGTGAAGATCCACCTCAAAGACAACGATGTCGATAAGGTGGTACGCACTGTTGTTTTGCAGAAGCGCGACGACAAGAAACCCGACATCAAGCAGTTGATTGCCAAGAACGAGGGTGAAATCACACGCCAACTCAAGGCAACCAAGCTCGCAACGCAATCCGATGACGACCTCGCCTATATTCCTGATTTTCCGTTGCTGCCCGTGCGTCGCCGATTTTGGGAAAAGGTTCTCCATTCAGTGGACTCGACTGGTACGAATGCTCAGATGCGGACCCAACTCCGCGTCGTTCACGAAGCCTGCTGTGCCTGCGCCAATGCCGAACTCGGAGCTGTCGTACCAGGTGACTTTCTCTACGACCAGATTGCCAACGATCTCGTCACATCTGGCGAGATGCAGAAGCGATTCCAGGAGATTATTGAACAGCAGAAAACCAAACCGGATGGCGCGTTGCGAAGTCGCATCTGTGCTCTCGTGTTTTTGATTAACAAACTTCCTCGTGAGCATGGAACCGATTTAGGAGTTCGCGCGGAGCCTGAGCACTTGGCGGATTTGCTCAGCGATAACCTCGTCACGGGAAGCACGGCACTTCGTCAGCAACTCCCCGGTCTGCTCGACGTTTTAGAGCAAGACGGTGTTCTCATGAAGGTGGATGACGAGTACCGTCTGCAAACCACCGAAGGGGCCGCATGGGAGGCAGAGTTCCGCAAACGTCGCGCCGCGGCCCTCAACGATGAGCCGTCGATTGCCGCCCAGCGATCTCAGCTTCTTGCCAAGGCAGTCACCAATGCGCTTGGTGGCAGTCTCTCCGTTTCGCAAGGCGATGCCAAAGAACGTCGTAAGATCACCGTTCATTATGGCGAAGGAAATCCCGAGCAAGTGGAAGGCATTACTCTATGGGTGCGAGATGGTTTCTCCTCGACTCAAGCATCTGTGCTTGCGGACATACAAAAGCTCAGCACCGACGACCCTACTCTCCACCTATTTCTTCCCAAACTCCCCGGCGACGGTTTCAAGAACGCTATCGCCTCAGCTCAGGCCGCCCAGGAAACGCTCAACTTCAAAGGCATTCCATCCACACATGAGGGCAAGGAGTGCCGTCAAGCGATGGTAACGAAGCACTACGGCCAGGATGAGAGCGTCAAGGAGTTCATTGACGAGATTATTAAAGGGGCCTGCCTTTTCCTTTCCGGTGGCCAGGAGCAGCCGCTCATTGTGCTCAGGGTCGCAGTCGAAGATGCCGCCAAACAGGTTCTCAATCGGCTGTACCCCAAGTTCAGCGACGGCGACTCTGCGAAGTGGCCCCAGGTTCTGAAGAAGGCCAAAGAAGGGTCTCCAAACGCTCTGGGTGAAGTCGGATTTACTGGTGATCCTCAGACCCACCCGGTTGCCGTAGCGATCATCAGCTTCATTGGCTCGGGGAAGACTGGCTTGGATGTTCGCAAGAAATTCAATGCTTCTCCCTATGGCTGGCCGCAGGACGGAATTGACGCCGTCCTGACCACACTGCTTGCCAGCAACCATCTCAGCGCCCGGATCAGTGGCAATCCGCTTTCGTTAGCCGAGATCGATTTGAAGAAGCTCGGCCAGGCTACATTCCGAACCGAAAGCCCCGTTCTTACCGCCGTCCAGAAGCTCGCTATTCGCAAGCTCTTCCAGGAAGCCGGTCTCGCCAAGTTCACTCCGGGCAATGAACCCACCGATGCTGTCCGGTTTATTGAACACGCGAAGGCGGTCGCCGCGCAGGCGGGCGGCGAAGCGCCTGCTCCCACGGCACCCGCCGCGCCAGAGATCATCGCCCTTGAATCTCACTCAGGCAACGACTTGCTCATGCAACTCCACGATCAGCGGGATACCTTGCTGGCGAAGATCAAGACGTGGCAGGCTACTGGCAAAGAAATCGTCAAGCGACTCCCGGCGTTTCATCTGGCCGAAAAGCTCGTCGTACAAGCTGCCGGTCTATCCGAACAAGCCGACTGGTCGGCTACACTCACTTCTATCCGCGCCAATCGTTCGCTGCTGGATAATCCAGACCCAGTCTCCCACGTGCTCAAGACTGTATCCAACGCGCTGCGGACCAAACTTGCCGAAGCGCACAAGGCACATGCGGATGTGTTTTCGGCTCAGACTGCCCGGATCGCAAATCAGGCTGCATGGCACAAGATCGCCGACGAGAAGCGCAGTGGCCTACTCTCCAAAGCCGGAGCAGTGGAGAGAGCGGCTCCAGCAGTGGCCTTGGATGAACAACTCCTCTCCGCTCTCCAGTCTTGTTCTCTGGCCACCTGGCACGCCCAGAGCGATGCTTTGCCCGCCCAGTTCGACAAGGCGCACGCTGCGGCCATCATCGAAGCAGAACCCAAAGCGCGGCGGGTCTCTCTTGCCACCGCCACCATTCATGACCAGACAGAACTCGAAGCCTGGCTCAACAAATCGAAGACCGCTATTGAAGCCGCCCTGAAAGACGGGCCAGTGATTCTCTGAGGAGCGGAAGCACGATGCCGATTTCCCTGTCGAAGGCGCACCGCAAGCTGCTTGAAAACACTACGGGCGAGGCTCGCCTTTTGGCGGAATCCGCCTGCCGCGCCGCGCTCGAAAACCTTGCCGTGCATGAAAAAGACTATCGGTCCCACATGAGCGTGGAGCAACGCGTACTCCGCAATCGTCTCCGCTCTCGTGCCCGCGCGCTGGGAGATGCGCGTGACACACGCACCGGGCTTCAGGGTATCCGCCATCTCACGGAGCTGGCGGCTTATGAGCACTGGCATCGCCTGCTCTTCACTCGTTTCCTTACCGAGAATCATCTGCTCATCACCGATGAGGCCAATGGCTCCGTTCCCATAACGCTGGAGGAGTGCGAGGAACTGGCGCCGGAACTTGGGGCGCGTGACGGCTTCGATCTGGCCTGCCGGTTTGCCGGACTCACACTGCCCGGCGTCTTCCGGCGCGATGACCCTGTGCTGGACCTTCCGATTGCGTTGAACGATCAGGTTGAGATGCGTAGGCTTCTCGGCACCCTCCCGTCGGAGTGCTTTCAGGCCGACGATGCTCTCGGCTGGACCTATCAATTCTGGCAGGCACAGAGGAAGAACGAGGTGAATGCCTCCGGCAAGAAGATCGGGGCGGATGAGCTGTCACCCGTCACCCAACTCTTTACAGAGGATTACATGGTGGAGTTCCTCCTCCACAACACCCTGGGCGCTTGGTGGGCGGGGAAACTTGGGCCAATCCAGGCCGACTCGGAAGAAGAAGCGCGCGCATACGCGGCGCTTCCGGTCCGCGACGGCGTTCCGGCGATTGCGTGGACCTATCTGCGATTCGTGCAAGATGAGACGGCCAAGACATGGCTTCCCGCGGCGGGAACGTTTGATGGATGGCCGAAGACAGCAAACCTGATTCGGCTGCTTGACCCATGTATGGGGAGTGGACATTTTCTCGTGTTTGCCCTTCCGCTGCTGGTTCGCTTGCGCGTGGAGGAGGAGAATCTCACGCCGAAGGTGGCTATCGTTGCGGTGCTCAACGACAATATCCACGGCTTGGAATTGGATGAGCGATGCACGCAGATTGCCGCCTTCAATGTGGCGTTGACGGCGTGGAAACTGGCGGGCTATCAAACATTACCGCAACTTCACCTTGCTTGCTCTGGACTTGCTCCGAGCGCGTCAGAAGCGGAGTGGATTGCACTCGCTGGCACAGATGAACGCCTCAAGCGCGGAATGATGCGATTGTACAGTCTTTTCAAAGATGCCCCGGTGCTAGGCAGTCTGATCGATCCATCGGCAGCTGAGGGCGATCTGCTGGTCGCTACTCTCCACGAACTTCAGCCGCTGCTGGAAAAGGCACTCGGGCAGGAGGTCAACGAAGACACAAGGCATGAAATGGCCGTGACAGCACAGGGCCTAACGAAGGCTGCGGAAATCCTTGCCGGTCAGTTCACCCTAGTTGCAACCAACGTGCCTTATTTAGGTTTTGGGAAGCAAAGTGAGGTACTCAAAAGATACTGTAGCCGAGTGCACGCTGCGGCAAAGGCTGACCTAGCGACTTGTTTTGTCGAACGGTGTTTGACCTTTTGCTCACAGAACGGTAGTACTGCTCTGGTTTCGCCACAAAATTGGCTGTACCTCGGGACCTACAAAGTACTGCGTCGATATGTACTGCGGACAGTTGCTTTCGATTTTGTGGGCAGGCTTGGTCCACGAGGCTTTCAGACTCCAATGTTCGATTTCAATGTTGTCTTAATTTTACTAACTCGGTCAAAACCCTTAAGTGAACACAGATTCGGTGGGATTGATGTCGGCAATGACAATACTCCGGAAGAAAAAGCGGCGAATCTTATTGCTGGAAACCTCGCTATTGGAGTTCAAGAAGAGCAATTGAGAAATTCCGATGCACGAATTGAAATGGGTGACACATCCCTTCACCCCAAGCTCAGTGAAGTCGCTGATGCCTATCGTGGCCAAGGGACCGGAGACACTAACCGGTTCATCAGTTGCCATTGGGAAGTCAACTGCGGGGAGGCTAAATCTTGGATTCCTTTGGCAACGTCACCTGAAGGGGTCGGCACCTTTGGCGGATGTACACAGGCGATATTGTGGGAGGATGGACAAGGCAGTCTAGCGGAATTCCAAGACGACTTAGTCAAATCTGGAATGCCTAGAGATGGCTGGAAACGTGGTTGGCCCGCATGGGGTGTTCGATCGGTGCGTGTAACTCCAATGAGTTCGTTTCCCGCAAGTTTGCATGAAGGGTCTCATTTTGACAGCAATTGTGCAGTTATCGTTCCTAAAGAGGTTCAATATTTACTCTCAATTTGGTGTTTTTGCTCCTCTCCTTTCTTCAAGATAGCCGTCCGAGCTGGTGACCAAAGCACAAAAGTCACTAGTGAAAGTCTCATCAAAGTTCCCTTCGATCTTACGCACTGGCAGAAGGTCGCGGCGGAGAAATATCCGAACGGCTTGCCAAAGCCCTTTTCCAGCGATCCAACCCAGTGGCTTTTCAATGGCCATCCGAAGGGTTCCGATCAGCCTCTTCACGTAGCAGTTGCCCGCCTCCTCGGATACGCCTGGCCGCGCTTGACCGGCAGCAGCTTTCCCGATTGCCCAGCCCTGGGTCCAGACGGGCTTGAAACCTTCGCCAACGGCGATGGCATCGTTTGCCTGCCGCCCGTCAATCGTGAGCAACCCGCCGCCAACCGTCTACGCCATCTTCTCGCCGCTGCCCTTGGCTCCCTCGATGAACGCTCTCTGATCGCCGCTGCCGGACTCAAAGGAAGCAAATCCGAGACCCTCGAAGACTGGCTGCGCGATGAGTTCTTCGAGCAGCACTCCAAGCTCTTCCACGACCGCCCGTTTATCTGGCATCTCTGGGATGGCCGTTCCGACGGCTTCCACGCCTTGGTCAATTACCACAAGCTGGACCACGCCACTCTACAAAAGCTGGCCTACAGTTATCTGGGCAACTGGATTCAGCAGCAGGACATAGATGCCAAGGCCGATAAACCCGGCGCAGCCGAGCGTCTAGGCGCTGCCCGCGCTCTGCAAGCGAAACTTGCCGCCATCCTCGAAGGCGAGGCTCCGCTCGACATCTTTGTCCGCTGGAAGCCGATCAAAGATCAAGCCCAGGGCTGGAATCCTGACCTCAACGATGGTATCCGGCAAAACATCCGTCCGTTTCTTCTCGCTGGCGATGTGGGCAAGAAGGGCGCTGGCCTCTTCCGGGCTATTCCCCTCAAACTCAAAGACAGCGACCGGGGTAATGAACCCAACCGGCTCAAGGAAGAGTATCCGTGGTTCTGGTGTGACACGGAGCCGGGGACCGATCCGGTGGGCGGCAAGGAGTTCGTAGGCACTCGCTGGAACAACGTCTACCTGACTCTGGAGAAGAAGAAAGGCTCGAAAGAATGAACGTTCTGAGCGCGATTCTGGATTCCCTTCGATGGGCGGCCAACTACAACAGCCACGAACTGGCTGCGCCGACGGTCATTCTGTGGCCAGATGAAGAGCGCCTGTGGGCACAAGCGGTGGATGCTCTACGAGCCAGTTACCCTTTGCTGTGGACGCTGGGAGATTATGATCCCGGCAAGGGGACGGGGCCGGCTGTCTGGCTGCGCTATCAGATCGAGACGGAAGGGGGCGGTGATGTCCCGGTGATCTATCTTCCCGGCGTAGGGCGCTCCGCCTTCCGCATTGCGGACCAATGTCCAAAGCCGTTGGCGCATCTATTTGCATTACAGTTCCAAGGCCAATTCTGGACGCAAAAGAATGGAAAAGATTGGACACCCTTTGCGTTCCTATCGAGCAACAATGGCGGCCTGGGGCTGGATGTCGCCTCTGACCAAGAGACGAAGAAGGCCATCCAGGAGTGCCTGAACGCGCTGCTGAAGGTTGAAGTCGCTGCATTGAAGGATAGAAAACTGGAAGCAGCCGATTTTCGAGAGCTTGTCACGCCCGATCCTGCGCGAACCCTGTTGCGCTGGATGAGCGATCCAACACGAATCAAGCAGGAATTGGAAAAGGCCGGATCGGCATGGACAACTTTCTGTGCGGTCTGCCGGAAAACCTATCATTTCGACCCGATGAAGGACGGCGCGATTGTCGCAGCCGAAAAGCTGACGAGCGGAAAAGAAGCGTGGCCGACGGTTTGGCAGCGGTACAAGGATGTACCGCGCCTCTACCCAGGGGTAAAAGGTCTGCTTGAAGCCATCTCCCCATCAAGCCTCTTTGAAGCGCCGAGCGAATACAGACCGCTCAGCAACCACAACGAGGAAGAGCGTCTGGAGAAAGACCTTCTGGCGCTTGCGACGGTTCCACAAAAAGACGCGCTGGCGAAGATAAAAGCTCTGGCAACGGAACACGCGCCGCGCGCATTGTGGGTGTGGGCGACCATCGGAGAATCCCCGCTGGCTCAAGCTATCGGCTACCTGAGAGAACTCGCTGAGTTGATCGAATCAACTGGAAACCCAGGCTCATGGGAGACGCTCGCGGACTACTACAGTTCTACAGGGTGGAAGGCAGATTGGTGTGTTCTACGGGCCTTGGACGCAGGGCGGTCCACGGCCGCCACGAAGGCGCTGACCGCCGCGATCCGGTCAGTGTACATTCCGTGGCTCGAAAAGCTTTCCTGCTCCGCCCAGGCTCTGGCCGCGAAGTATCCGAGCCACGGTCCCCAATCGTGCCGCGCCCTGCCAGTTGAGGAAGGAACGGTCTATCTCTTCGCGGACGGACTGCGCATGGATATTGCGAGAAGCCTTGAAGCAAACCTGCTCAGCTCTGGAACGCCGGTTGAGATTTCATTCACTACCGATTGGGCAGCCCTGCCAACCGTGACGGCCACCGCGAAGCCCGCTTGGATGCCGCTGGCCGGGAAACTTGGTGGACCGTTGGAGGGCACGAAGTTTGAAGCCAAGGAACAGGCCAATGGCAAGGCGCTTACCCATCCTCGTTTCAAACAGCTCATGGCTGAACTCGGAATTTCTTTCCTCGAATCGAACGACGTTGGATCGGCAAGCGGTTGCGCCTGGACAGAGTTTGGTTCGGTCGATACCTACGGTCACGATCAGGGAGCAAAGTTGGCCTGGCGCGTGAACGAGGAGATTTCTGGATTGCGACAGCGGATTGCTGATCTTCTCAATGCCGGATGGACTAAAGTGAAGGTGACAACCGACCACGGCTGGTTGATGGTTCCCGGTGGTCTGCCTAAAATTGAATTGCCGAAGCATTTGACGGCATCTCGCTGGAGCCGCTGTGCGATCCCTGGACCAGATGCCCAGCACGGCTTACCGATGACATCTTGGTTCTGGGATGCCTCAGAAGCCGTTGTTCTTGCTCCCGGCATATCGTGCTTTGAGGCCGGTAAGGAATATGCTCACGGCGGGCTAACTTTGCAAGAGTCGTTGATTCCGTCCTTGACGGTATCAGCCAGACAAACAGGAACGGCGAAGACTGTTACGCTGAAAGACCTGAAGTGGGCGGGTTTGAGATTGAACGTGATGCTGGCTGACGCTCAGGGCCTCACGATTGACGTTAGAAGCAAAGTTTCTGACGCTGGTAGCAGCTTTGCAGTGAATCCGAGCATCGCTGCCGGTAACGGCGAAAAGACCAGTATTCTGGTCGCGGATGACGATACTCTTGGGACTGCTGCATTCCTCGTTGTCGTCAATGACACAGATCAAGTCATTTTCAAACATCCAATTGTAATTGGAGAAAGCTAGTATGCAACTCGACGCACTGGATCAAATCGCTGCTAAGGCATTCGAGGGATTCCTCGTTCGCAAAGACCTCGTTCGCCAATTCAAAGGTCAGTACCCTGTTCCTACATACGTTGCAGAATTCCTCCTGGGTAGATATTGCGCGAGTGTGGATGAAACAGAAATCCAGGAAGGGCTTGCCATCGTGCAGCGGCAGTTGTCCAGTCGCACGGTTCGGGCTGGCGAGGAGGAGCTATTCAAAGCTCGCGCTAAGGAACAGGGGCGAGTGAAGCTGATTGACATTGTCAAGGCTCGATTGGATGCAAAGAACGATTGCTTCTTAGCGGAACTCCCTAGCTTGCGGCTCAGCGATGTTCGCATTGCAGATGAGTTGGTCCATAAACACGACCGTATGCTGACTGGAGGCTTTTACGCGGAAGTGGATCTAACATACGATCCCAGCATTGCCGATGAGAAAAATGGACGCCCATTCGGGATTGAGTCTCTGCGTGAAATTCAGCTCTCGAAGAGCGATGTATTGGAATCCCTATGCAAGGGGCGCGCGCTCTTCACATTCAAGGAATGGAGGGATGTTCTCCTTCGCAGCGTTGGGCTGGAGCCTTCGGTTCTCAGCGAGCGCACTTGCGACATCATGCTTCTGCGCATGGTCCCATTCGTCGAGAACAATTACAACGCTGTTGAACTTGGTCCTCGTGGAACCGGGAAAAGCCATCTCTACCAGCAGGTATCGCCTTATGCTCATCTCGTCTCGGGAGGCAAGGCTTCTGTTGCAAAGATGTTTGTAAACAATGCCAATGGTCAGCGTGGCCTTGTCTGCCAATACGATGTGGTCTGCTTCGATGAAATTTCAGGTATCTCCTTCGATCAGAAAGACGGGATCAACATCATGAAGGGATACATGGAATCTGGGGAGTTCAGCCGAGGTAAGGAAAGCATTCGCGGGTTCGGCGGTATGGTCATGGTGGGCAACTTCGAAGTCGATGTGGAACACCAGCAGCGCATCGGTCACTTGTTTGGGCCGCTTCCGCCGGAGATGCGCGACGACACAGCATTCATGGACAGAATTCACTCTTACATTCCAGGCTGGGATGTGCCGAAGGTAAGCCGTGAACAGTTGACGGAGCATTTTGGCCTGGTCAGTGACTTCTTGTCATCATGCTGGAACCACCTTCGATCCCAGAGCCGAGTTAACAAACTCCAAGGGAGAATTCTGTTTGGCGGAGCCTTGAGTGGCCGCGATACTACTGCCGTGCAGAAATCGATGAGCGGCCTGCTCAAGCTGATGTTCCCCGCCCCCGAGGCAGACATACCGGATGATGCGATCGAATGGGCTGCGAAGCTTTCTTTGGAATGCCGCCGAAGAGTGAAAGAGCAGCAAAAACGCATCGGCGCTGCTGAATTCCGTAACACACACTTCAGCTTTACTATGTGCCCCGATGGGATCGAGCAATTTGTCTCGACACCTGAACTGCACAGTGAAAATAGCATCGGCAGCGACCCGCTCCCTGCGGGTCAGGTATGGGCTTTGTCTCCTGGTGGCGCTGACGAGAATCCGGGATTGTTCCGCATTGAAGTAACCGAAGGCCCAGGAAGTGGAATAAAGATTCTCAATCAAAGTCCTCCAGGGCCGCTCAAAGAGAGTGTGCGCTGCGCCGAACAGAATCTCTATTCCAGAGCAAAGCAACTGGTCGGTGATCGTGATCCACGCGCCCACGAATTCACGATCCAGTTCCGCGCTTTTGATGTATGTAAGAGCGCGGCGGCGACCGGGATACCGATTCTACTTGCCATGAGTTCCGCCCTGGTTGAGCGCAGCCTCGAAGGCGGACTTGTCATTGTTGGCGGGCTCAATCTCGGCGGTTCTGTCGAGCCGATCTACAACGCCGTCAGCATCATTGAACTAGCGGCGGACAAGGGTGCTCAGAAGATTCTGATGCCTGTCACGGTTCGCAAGCAACTCTTTGATCTGCCTGACGAACTGGCCACGAAGGTTACAGTCGTGTACTACGCAGATGCAAGAGATGCACTCTTAAAGGCGCTCAGCGAATGATGTTCAATGGGGAGTATGACTTAGTAGTGAGTATTCCCTGGCTATCTGCATTTTTTGAGTGGTCCACGCATCCATAGGCGACGCGAACCGTGCAGCCTTTCCGGGGATTTCAATATTTGCGGCGCAATCCAAGTGTTCGGTCATGGCTTTAGCGATTCCGCACGTCAAGCCATTGAACCGAATCGGGTTAATCCGGCAACCCACAGTGGTGCTCCAATCGATGAAGCTCCCAGCAGCGCCATCTCTCTCCTGCTCGCAGTGCGCCCTAGTGAGATCGTAGTTTGATAATAATAATACATACTGTCTTGTGGCCTACGTGCAACAGAATGCAAGGAGATGCATATTCTTGAAATTACATTATCTCCATGTAACTAACGTATAATCAATGACTAACGTATCGATGGTCCCACCATCTTCCACGCCATGCGCCGGATTGAGTCAAGCAATGCAGATCTTGACAACATATAGAACTACTGTAATATAGAGTCATTGTCTTGCGCGCGATAGCGCGAGAATTCGAGTGATTGAGCTGTCCCGAGACGCTGACGCCGTGGCTCAGACCGTCAGCTAACTCGCCAGCAGGTACTTCCATTCCCAACAGATCGTGGCGCCTGTTGCGCTCACAATACTCGGTGGCACACGCGATTGCGCTCTCACACCAGGAGAACTCTATGCTCCATCAACTCGTGATCTGCGCTGCAATTCTTCTCGTTTACATACTCGCGCTCTTACTGATCTACCCCTTCGCCAAAGTAGCGAGCTACATGCCCTATCCGCATCCCTCGACGACAACGCGCATAGAGCTGACCTTAAGCACGCGGGTCCACTCGGCTGCTTATCGCTGCAAGAGAATTGGGGCGTCCACAACGCAAACCTTCGTCTTCGGCGGCGAGCTGGCGAGTACGGTCGTCGATTTCCTCTCCGATTTCAAATCGCCAACGCTCTGCGATCTCCAGCATTTTCTGGAGCGCGGCGACGACCGAATTGCTGACATCATCATCACGACTCACAACAGGAACACGATTCGTCAACTGACGCTTCTCGGCCCTGACGCCGAGGAGGTCTCGTCCTACCTGGCGTTTTGCTTCAAGTACCAGTTCGCATCCGGTCCGAAGGAACTCAGCAACGAGCCTGTCTCGTTCACCCGTTAGCCACGGACTCCAACTTCAACCTAATCGAGAAAGGACATCACTCACATGGGCCGTTCAGTCAATCTGACCATTCTCCTCGGCAACGTCGGCGCTGATCCAGAGATCAGGTACACCTCCACTGGAACTCCCGTGGCCCGTTTTTCGCTGGCCACAAACAGCCAATACACAGACACGAGCACCGGAGAACTGAAGGAGATTACGTCTTGGCACAACCTGGTCATGTACGGCAAGAAACCGGCCGACGTGATCCAGAAGTACGTCAAGAAGGGCAATCCGCTTCACGTGGTTGGTCACATTGCCTATCGGACCTGGACCGATAAGGACAAGCTGAAACACCACCATACCGCAATCGTCATCGACAGCTTCACACTCCTGGGACGACCGACGTTTCAGACTGGCGAATCCGCGCCAGATCCAGACGACGGCGGCGGCACGGTCGCCGTGGACGCCGACCAAAGTTCCGAGCTTCACGATGACAATCCGTTCTAGTTGCCACTCAGCAAGAGCAATGGGGCGGTGGCTTTTTGTTCGTTGGTAACCGGAGAAGTAACTCGATAAGCAGAAGGATTGTGCTCGGTGCGAACCGCTATATCCAGCGCGTCTCAGGATGTAGTACGAGCCAATTATGATGTGGATCACGCGGCGAGCTTTGACGTTTTCTATTCTTCAGTGTCCGACAACTCCCGCGCACCGACGAACGTAACCGCACGGGTTTCTCCTTTTCGTGAAATGGACTCCATGAAAAGTTCCTGAGTCTAAAGAAGTTGAAGGACTACTGCTATCCGCAGCCATGAACGAGCGTCCAAAGTCTAGTAGTAAATCTTGTAGCACTACATCTACTACAGCAGTTGTGTAGTGTCGCAAATATCTGGGAACCGCAGTTGACGAAGTGGATTCCTCTGCTAACGAGAAGTGACACTTCAGTACCGCAACAGGGAACACTGAAGCGCAACCGGGTGTCTAAACAAATGTACCTGTAGTGTTTTTCCTTGGTGAAATCAATCGATTTGGAAAGGGTAAGGGATGACAGTCGCAGAAGCAGAAGAGAGAATCGAAGCACTCACACGAAACCTTGCGTCCAGCGAGATTTCACCAACCCAGCGGGGCAAGTATGAAGCACAAATGGCCAGCTGCCACCGGAGCATCAGAAAAGCCCAACTACAAGCGTACAGGTCTCTAGCTTCTTTTGCTGGGACACTCACCGACATGATCGGCGACACGGCCTTGGACCAGAATCAAAACTCCGCAATCATCACAGCAGCGTATCTCATCCGCGGCGCTTCTACCGAACAACTCGCCGTCGCGGTTCCCGCTGCCATTCGCGAGACCCCAAGGTGCAACACTCAGCCTACACGGGTCAAATGCCCTGAATTCACGGAAACTGTTGTCTGCCTGCTTAGCCTGGACAAGATTTTGTTCTCTTGTGAGCGCAACATAGCCATTCGGACGGCCCTTCACCTGAGCAATATCGTTGGACGGCATCAAATCTACCGATCTGTGCGCCGCGCCAAGGCGGACACCAGTGAGTTGGAACCAAAGGGCACGGTGAATCGGCTTGCGGAAATATGCGCGGTGAATCATCCGAAGAAGTTCGGACCTTCGCCACGTGCGCCTAGCTCCAGGAGAATCACTTCGCTCAGTACGCCAACGACCGCGTAGAGCTTCCAGTGAACGGTACGCACGGGGATGCGTCCAAAACGCTCCCCGTGCAATAAACCCACTACCACCCCTATCATTCGCTTTGTAAAACCGCTTTAATTGCTGTAGTTTAGAGTTTTTTCTTTCCAAACTCGTATATATATGCTCTATAATACATCACAGAAAGGTGGCAACATGACCACTCCGAAGAAAGCTGCAATCCGCACGAAACGCAGAATCGTCGCGCCGCTTGAAAAGCGGACACAACTCCGGCTCACCATCGACACCAAATTCACGAAAACACACTTCAATCAACTCTTTGCCGTGCTTGGGATTCGCAAAAAGAACGCTCTCGCGGAGCACATCATCATGAACTTCAAAACCAAGGTTGCTCAGGCCCAGATTGTTGCGTTCTACAACGGCCCGTGGCTGAACATTCCATTTCAAACGATCGACACCGCCTTCGTATTCCCCCTGACCTACGAGATAGCGGATGAACTGGAGAGAGTTGGAGGAGAGGTCCTTGGCGGAGTGAATCGCTCCAAGGCATTTCGCGTGATGGTGGCCTACTTTGCTTCCATCTACAAGCTAAAGAGTCCAACCTATACCACCGGCGCATAATCCTATCGGAAAACCGTTGGGCAAGAGGCATCCGCATGAAGCTGATGATTGTCGAGAGTCCAAACAAGATCAAGAAGATCAAAGCTATTCTCGGCAGCGGTTGGGATGTCGCTGCAAGCGTCGGGCACATTCGCGATCTTCCGGTGAAGAGCCTGGGCGTCGAGCCAAACACATATCGGCTCGAATACCAGATCCTCGAACGCAGCGAATCCGTCGTTTCACAACTCCGGCAGCGCGCCGCTCGCTCCGACCAAGTTTATCTCGCAACGGACCCTGACCGCGAGGGAGAAGCCATTGCATGGCACCTGCAACAGGTTCTCGACCTGCGCCGCTACGAGCGCGTCACCTTTGATGCAATCACTGAAAACGTGATCCTCGCCGCTCTCAAAGCACCGCGACAACTCAACACCAACCTTGTTCATGCACAAGAGGCTAGGCGCGGCGCGGATCGTCTCGTTGGCTATCAGGTGTCGCCTGCTCTCTCGCGGCAAACGGGCATTGCGCGGCTCAGTGCCGGTCGCGTACAAAGTGTGGCACTCCGTCTCGTCGTTGATCGGCAACGCGAGATCGAGGCATTCAAAGAGACAAAACACTTTGGCGCCGAAGCGATCTTCGACGGCGGAAAGTGGCGCGCCCAATGGGACACGGCCCCGTTTCTCAAGGATGGCGAGGAATACATCCTCGACGCCGCTCTGGCGGAAGAGGCCGCGAAATGCAGACTTTTTGCCGTGACTGGTGCGGCGACCAAGCCGGCGTCCAAGGCTCCGCCGCCGCCCTTCACCACGGCAACGCTGCTTCAGGCAGCGAGTGTGACGCTCGGATACAAGCCGGAGCAGACCGCTCAGATTGCCCAGCGGCTCTTCGAAGAGGGGTTGATTACCTACCACCGCACCGACAGCCAGAACTTCTCCGCCGAAGCGCTGGCCGAGATTCGAGCCTACGCAGCCATCAACAACCTGCCCTTGCCGCCCAAGGCGCATACCTGGAAGTCGAAAGAGCGTGCGCAGGAGGCTCACGAAGCCATCCGCCCTACCCACCTGGAGCAACGCAATGCCGGAGCGGACATCGACCAGAAGAAGCTCTACGACCTCATCTGGACCCGTGCTGTAGCTTCCCAACTTGCTGATGCCGAATACAGCGTGAACACACTCACGCTCGTCGCCCAGGATGGCTCACAGCCCTTCGTCTTCAAAGCGATGGGCCGAACGCTCATCAAGCACGGTTGGCGCACTCTGACAGCCAAGGATGCCGCCGAAGAACCCGATACGAACGACACGGAAGACGCGGAGAAACAATCGGACGAGAATGGCCGCGTCCCCGCATTGGGGCGCGGAACACAGCTTCATGCCGACAGCGCCCGCGTGTTGAACAAGCAGACGCGCCCGCCGAACGGCTACACACAGGCAAGCCTCATCAAGAAGCTGGAGCATGAAGGAATCGGACGGCCCTCAACCTACCCGGCCATCCTCAAGAACATCATCACTCGCGCCTACATCGACGACTCCAAGAAGATATTGCGGGCCACCGACCTCGGCCTCCTGGTCATCGACGCGCTCAAGGGCAGCTTCGCTTTTCTTGAGTACGACTACACGCGCTCCCTTGAGCAGCAGCTCGACGATATTGCCGAAGGCAAGGCCCAGTATCTCAACGTGGTTTCCAGCATAGACGGCCAGCTCAAGAAGGAACTGGCGCAGTTGCATATCACGCCGCAGACTGCCTTGGCGTCGAAGGGTTCAGCGCCGGCAATGGCTGGCACTGCCCCGCCGCCCGGATCGCTCGTGTGCCCGAAATGCAAGCAAGGCGCTGTCAAGAAGCCCAATGGGCAGAACTTCTACGGTTGCAGTCGCTACCGCGAGGGTTGCAATTTCAGCATTAGCGAAACCATTGCGAAGAAGACCCTCACCCCAAAACAGATCGAGACGCTATGCACGAAGGGCAAGACTGCTTTGCTCAAAGGCTTCATCTCCAAGCAGGGCAAACCCTTCGAGGCTTATCTGACTTTGGGCGAGGAAACAGACTGGAAAGCAACGTTTCACTTCGAGTCCGGTAGGTAATAATTGCTCCTCTAGAAGTTCCATCAGCGTCACGTCGGCAATGTGCCACGAAGAAGCGTCGAAGCGATAGAATTCTTACAGTTTTCTGATGGTTGCCCATGAGCAAGATTGGCCGCAATGATCCTTGCCCCTGCAATAGTGGCAAGAAATACAAGAAATGCCACGGGGGTATGACGACTTTCCCCGCTCCACTACCTGTGCTTCCCCCTGCCGCTCCGCAGTTCCGAGTGACAAAGATCGAATCACACCCGATTCCACCTGATATCGCCCGTAAGTTTGCAGAGCAGCAGCGCAAGGATTTGGAGTTCACTCGGCAATTTGGCCATGTTCGCCCGCCGATTGCAATGGATGTGAATGGCTACAAGCTCGTTATCGCCGGTGGAGGGATCGTCTGGCAACCTACAGACAAGGCCAGGTACTTCACAGACATTCTGCTCAACTTCTTCCAAAATGTTTTTGGACGTGAATGGTCTGAAGCCGAATTTGCAAAGCCCAGAGGAGAGCGACATCCGGTCATTGAGTTGAGATACAAGGCACTGTCGTACATGAACAAGCAGGAGCGAACTCCGGACGGCATTTACATCTCGCAGATGACCGGGCCGATGCAAGCGTACTTCGGCTTTGCTTACGATCTATGGGTTGTAAACGACACCGCACGCCTGGACAAGCATCTGGTAGAGCGGCTGAAAAACCATAACCTCTTCCACGGAGCAAGGCATGAACTGTTTGCCGAGGCGACCTGCATCCGAGCGGGATTCGATATAGAACATGAGGATGAGACGGACCGCTCGACCCGACATGCGGAGTTCACGGCCACTCATAGGGTTACCAGGCAGAAGATTTCAGTCGAAGCCAAAAGCAAGCACCGACCCGGCGTGATGGGCCAACCCGGAGCCCCTGCGCAGGAAGGCAAGTACGATATGCCCATTGGAAAGCTCCTGAATGACGCCATTGACAAGAGACCGCCTCACCCGTTGGTTGTCTTTCTCGATCTGAATCTTCCTTGGAAGACAGCAGCCCCTCTTTTGTCTATGGAACCACCGCATCCTTTTATTCACATGACATTGGATCGGATACGTAAGCGGAATGGCGGCAAAGACCCGATCAGCCTTCTGGTCACAACCAACCATCCAGAGCACTACCTGGAGGACGAGGAGCTTGCCACCTCGCATCAAATACTGACCATGCTCTCGAACGTATCGGATACCCCTGACTTGATGCGGGAGACCTTACAGGCGATACATCGAGCCGCAATGATGTACGGGAATATTCCCCAGCACTTTGAGAATTCAGGGAAATCGAATGGGTAGGGTTCCCGATCATGAAAGAACCCTACAGATTTATAATCGAGCACAAGCGCTGTATAAAAGCAGTTTTCGGACAGATTCCCTGCAAACGCGCGATTCAGATCGCGAAGTTTAACCGAGGCAAGAGGTATGTCGAATTCAAACATTGAACCATTGCAGTTGCGCGAATGGATCTATGACCGCCTACGGAAGGGTCCGGCCAGCAATTCACCCCTGGAATTGGCTGAAGTAGCTCGACAGATATATGGCCAAGCAACCCCGTCACAACTACCCAGACCGATGGGCGCTTATGAGATCCCAAGCTACATTTCAGATGCAGTCCGAGGTGTAATTTGGGAACTCATCATTCAGGGTATCGTTATCCCAGGCACAGGCATTGGCAGCGGGGCAGGCAGCCCAGAACTGCCGTTCTTTCAGGTAACAGAATGGGGGAAGAAGTGTTTGGAGTCAGGTGAGTTCACTCCCTATGACACTGGGAAATACATCGAGCGACTCAAAGCAAAGGTCCCATACGTTGGTTCAACGGCTCTGCTGTATCTGACTGAATCCCTCTCGTGCTTCCGCGGAGCATCCTATCTAGGATCAGCCATCATGCTAGGCGTCGCAGCGGAGACGGTCTTACTCTCCTTGCGGGACGCCATCCACGCTGCGCTCGATACTCAAGCAAAGAAGGACAAATTTACCGCCGACACGAGCGGAAGGCCAGCAAAACGCATCTACGACGAAGTCCGCAAGCGCCTCGATCCATTGATACGGAAGATTTCTGGAGACTTGAGCAAAGAGGATATTACTGCTGAAATAGCGGGTATATTCGACCTGATCCGAAAAACGCGAAATGAAGTCGGTCATCCAACGGGACGTAAAATTGAACGCGAAGAGGCTTTCGCGCTCCTGCAACTTTTCCCCTCGTACTGCGACATCAGCTATGCGGTGATCGGATGGCTGAATGGAAAAACGATCTGAATTCAGCCAG
>Ga0302275_10001660_pt1 | contig 23851 bp, 17 predicted proteins | sample III_Bog_N2_2_FD_200229 | JGI IMG/M metagenome (GOLD analysis project Ga0302275, IMG submission 200229) | Peat permafrost microbial communities from Stordalen Mire near Abisko, Sweden - III_Bog_N2_2 | ecosystem: Environmental > Terrestrial > Soil > Wetlands > Peat | place: Sweden: Abisko... | reverse complement strand
AGCAGCGAATCAAACTGCTTGAGGTCCTTCGTCCATTCGAGCTTCAAGGGCTCAAGTTGCACCTCGTTCACCGTGCCGGCAAAGTTTCTCGCGGGTTGCAACTCCACCATTGCTATGGGGCCAGACCTTGCGTTGGTTCCCTCGGGATACGAGAGCCAGATTGCATTCTGGGGCAAGCCGCAACTTGTATCCACCAACGCAAACTCGTCAAGGCCAGCCCTGACGGTTGCCTTGATCTTTACGGTCTTTCCGTTAAAGCCCTGGGGATCTTTCAGAATGTCGCACACCGTGGCGTCAACGGCCTGCGCATGAAGGCTCAAAGCCACCGCGAACAAAAATACTGCAGCAAGAATGCGTTTCATCGTTGCTCCTTTTTTGGTTTTCTGCACTTCAATTCGGGAGCCGATGCTTGCAGCAGCAAAAATACGCAGTCCGGCGAGCCCATTTTTTGGGAACCGTTAAGGTTAACACGCGACGGGCTGTGCAGTTAGTTCAGTCATCATGACTCCGGCTTCACCGCGCACCCTGCGCCGCAACCCACGCATTCACCCGCGTTTCCAGCACATCCAGCGGCAGCGCGCCTGCGTCCACGATCTCATCGTCAAACGCTTTAATATCGTATTTCGCGCCCAGCGCCTTTTCGGCCTTCGCGCGTAGCTCGAGAATCTTCATCTGCCCCATCTTGTACGCCAGCGCCTGTCCCGGCCACGCAATGTAGCGGTCGACTTCGGTTTGCACCGTAGTCTCGTCGATGTTTGAGTGATCGTGGAAGTAGTCCACCATCTGCTGGCGCGTCCAGTGTTCGGAGTGCACGCCTGTATCCACCACCAGCCTGATGGCACGCCATATATCCGCCTCGAGCCTTCCATAATCGGAGTACGGATCCTGGTAAAACCCGGCGTCCTTGCCCAGGTGTTCGGCATACAGCGCCCACCCCTCGGTGTACGCGGTGTACTGGTCGAACTTGCGAAACTCGGGCAGGCCGGTGAGTTCGTGGGCGATGGAAATTTGCAAATGGTGGCCCGGAACTCCCTCATGATAGGCGATTGCCTCAACGGCATACAGGTTTCGGTCTGTGGCGTTGAAGGGGCTCACCCACAGCTTGCCGGGGACCTTTCCGTCGGGCGTGCCGGCTACATAATACGCGGGCGGCGCCGAGGCGGCCATGTAATCGGGCATGGGGACCACTTCAAGCGGAGCCTTGGGCAAGGTGCCGAAGAGCTCAGGCAGCTTGGCCTGCATGGGCCCTACGTAAGCCTTGTATGCGGCAAGCAGGGCATCGCCGTTCGCGGGCTTGAGTTTGGGGTTGCTCTTCAGGCTGGCGCGGAAACTGGCGAGATCTTTGAAGCCCAGCTTCTGGGCTATGGTTAGCATCTCTGCTTCGTCGCGCTTCACTTCGTCGAGACCGATCTGGTGAATCTGCTCGGGCGTCAGGTCGGTTGTGGTCTCGCGCTTGATGCAGAATGCGTAGTAGCGCGCGCCGTCGGGCAGCGCCGAGACGCTCGGATCTTCGGCTCCCGCGGGAATGTAGGTCACGGCCAGAAAGCGCTCAAACCGCATGTAGGCCGGCAAAACGTCTTTGGTTACCGCGTCGAGCAGTTCGGTCTTGAGCCGGTCTTGATCGGCGGCTGCAATCGATGTAGGCATCTTTTTGAGCGGAGCTGCAAACGGAGTGTCTTCGGCCTTTTCGCCAGCGATTTGCTTTACCTGGTCCAATACTTTCTGGAGGAGATACTTCGGCGGAACGCGGCCGTCTTCAATTCCCAGAGACATGTTGGTGGTGACCTGGTTGAAGGCGCCGGGCAGCGCGTGCAGCCTTGCGATCCAGTCTTCGTAATCCTTAACGGTGCTAAAGCTCAGCTGGCCGGCGAGCTCGGCGTAGTCAATCTGAATGCCGCCCATCTGGTTGACCGGCATCTCCCACTCCTTGTATTCGGCGCCTTTTGCGTCCTGGGTGAATCTGCGGATGAGAAGGTCCTGGCTCAGCTGATCCTGGTCGCTGAGGCCGGCGGGGTCAATCTCGGCCAGCTTCAGCAGCCAATCCTGCTCGCGCGCCAGCCACGCGTTTTCGGCGCTCACGCTGAAGTCGGTAACCTGGTCGTTGTAGCGCGTGTCGCCGATGGTCGAGGCAAACTCAGGCGAACGCTTGAGGTTCGCTTCCCAATAGTCGTGAAAGATATTCTTGAGAGCCTGCTGGCGGTCCGCGAGGGTGGTGGGAATTGCGTCGGGCGTCGCCGTCAGTTTTTGCGCACGCGCCGTGATCGGCGCGACCAACCCAACCGCCAGAATTACGCACAGGATTTGTTCAGCAGGTCTCAACACGGGAGCCCTCAATGGATGGAATGCCAACCTTTAAAGTGTAGACGGGCGAGGGCGCGGCGAGGCAGCAAAGCAGCGGGTCGGCAAATCAGCGAGCCGGCTGGTCGAACGCATCGCAGTTGAACGGCATCCATAAGATATGGAGGCATGCCTTATGAATGTCGATCTGGCCCATGAACTGCTGAACGAACTTGGGTTGTCGCTCGAACACCTGGAGACGCAGCAGGCAGCTCTTATGCAATTCCTTAAAGACGAGGGAATTGTGACAGATAACAAGCTTGCCCCCTATCTGACTCAGGCCGGCAAAGCCAGTAACGTGCGATGGCGGGCTGCGCGCGTAAGGCTTGAGCGCCTGATATCAGCAGAAGAGGAGAAGGAGGAGCGACGCGCCGAAAAGGAGAAGCATCAGGCTGGCGCGGGGCAACCGCCTTCTCAAGATCAGGGAACAGAAGCGGCGAGTAAGAAGGATGAAGGCAGCGAGGCCGCGCCTAAAAGCGAAGCGGCCAATGCCGCAACGGAAAGCGCCGAAGGTCAATCCGATTCAAAGAAAATTAGCGGGCAGAGTGAGCGGACCAGCAGCGAGGACAAGAAGACTGGTCCGGAGCAAGAGACGAGGGGCAAATGAGTCTTCGAATTCCTAATCCCGCGTTCGGCGGCCGAAGAGGTTTTTCCACGCATGCTGCTGCTTGACGGGACGGTCCATGGGGTCAGCCTGTGCGTGCTCGATGCGCTGGCGGCGTTCGGCCCACTCGCCTGACGAGAAGAAATTTGGCCCGACTTCGATCAGCCGCGGAATCATTCTGAAGACGGCGACCCGGCTCCATGGCTGGCCGTTCCTCATGCGGAAGCCTTTTTCGTTCAGGCTGGTTACGATCTCAGCGTAGCTGAAGTCCTCGACCAGCAGGTTCATGATCAGCATCAGCACCTGGTGCTCCACGGGATCGGGCTCGAGACGCCGGCAATCGTCGCTTACGCGCAGGCCGTAGGGAACATCTTCTTCGAACTCGCGCTCGGTTGGGGCTTCTGCGTCAGGCAGCTCGCGCTTCCACTCGATTGCCACCATCTGCCAACCGGCCGTGGTGCGTTGCCGGATTACGTCGGGACTGAAAGGCTCTGAAACGATGTCACGCATCCGTTCAAAATAAGCCATGGTTCGCCTCCTGGGGGAGTGCTTGTGCCTTGATGAAGCAATTCGGCTTCCACTACTTCGTCGCGATAAGGCTGGCATAAATTTAGGAAAAATAAGGCGATAGCGAATCGGCTGCTCCGCCGGAGGTTTACCGGATTTGTTCATAAACGCGACATACTGTCCGGTAATGGACGCAATGCAGCGAGTCGGCGGAACTAACGCCGCTAACTCCGCTAACCCCGCTAGCTCCGCTGCCACAAATGCTCTAATCGAAGCAGATACCGTGAATCAGCACAGTTTCGATGTCGTGATATTAGGAGCGGGCGCGGCGGGTTTGATGGCCGCGATAGAGGCTGGCCGGCGCGGGCGGCGTGTTGTCGTGCTCGAACGCGCGGAGCGGCCGGGCAAAAAGATTCTCATCTCCGGCGGCGGCCGTTGCAACTTTACCAACCTGCACACACGGCCTGAGAATTTTCTTTCCGCCAATCCTCACTTTGCCAAGAGCGCGCTGGCGCGTTACACGCCTGCGGACTTCATTGCGCTGGTGGAGCGCCACGGCATTGCTTACCACGAGAAGACGCTGGGGCAGCTTTTCTGCGATGGCAGCGCGCAGCAAATTGTGGACCTGTTGATGGCCGAGTGCGCGCAGGCCCAAGTGCGCGTGATGACTGGGACGGCGGTGAGCGAGGTGCGCCGCGACGAATCCTCGGGCGAGTTCACGGTGGTTGCGGGTGGCGAGGCATTTACGGCTGGGGCGCTTGTGGTAGCGACGGGCGGATTGTCGATTCCGAAAATTGGCGCGACTGGTTTCGGCTACGAGATTGCCCGGCAGTTTGCAGTGCCGATTGAGCCGTGCCGTCCGGCGCTGGTTCCGCTCGTGCTGGCGGGTGCGGAGCGCGAGCAGTTTGTCGACCTGGCCGGAGTTTCAGCGCCGGTGATGGTGAGCGTGGGCAAGCACAGCTTCACTGAGAAGATGCTGTTTACGCATCGCGGGTTGAGCGGGCCGGCGATATTGCAAATCTCGTCGTACTGGAAGCAGCCGGGCGCGGTAAGCATCGACTGGGCGCCGGGCAAGAATCTGCTGGCGGCATTGCAGGCTGCGCAAGCCCGTCGCGATGTGTTTGCAATGAAGGCGGCCTTGCGTGCGGAGTTGCCGGCGAGGTTGGCCGACCGCTTGGTGGATGTGGCATCGCCAGCGAGCTGGACGAATCACGCGCTCGATGAGTTGGAGCGGCGGCTGCATTCGTGGACGTTTACACCGGGCGGCACCGAGGGGTACGAGAAGGCTGAAGTAACTGCGGGCGGAGTGAGCACGAGCGCGCTTTCAGCGCAGACCATGGGGTGCCGCAGTGTGCCGGGCCTTTACTTTATCGGCGAGGTGGTTGATGTGACCGGCCACCTGGGCGGATTCAACTTTCAGTGGGCCTGGGCGTCGGGTGCGGCGGCGGGACGCGCCCTTGCAGGACGCGAGGGAATAGCCAATAGCCAGTAGGGCTTCGCTCCGGATCTGCTTGCGACGGCGATTTCAGTCTGCCTGATTTCAACTACATGATCAATCCTGATCAGCTTGCTTTGTTCGAACAGCCGACAATCCACTTGGAGTTCTATCGGCTACCTTTTCAACGTCAATCTCCGATGGAGTATCCGCGCGCCCCAAGGAGCGACCATGTCAGATGTGAATGCTGCTGCAACTCCCGATGTGAATTCGTCGGGCCTTTCTTATAACGCCGCCGCCGGAATTGCCTACCTTACCATCATTCCCGCAATCGTCTTCCTGATCATTGATCCGTTCAAAAAGAATGCCTTCGTTCGCTTCCACGCCTGGCAGTCGATCTTCTTTTTCATTGCGTGGACAGTGATCGACATCCTGGTCGGACTCGTGCAGCATATCGTGCCATCCACTGTTTTCCTTACCATGACGGCGCTGCAACTAGTGGCTCTGGCCCTCTTCATCGTATGGCTGATCGTGTTCATTGGCGCCTTCAGTGGAAAGCGGATCAAGTTACCAGTGATTGGCGATCTGGCTGAGCGCCAAGCCGAGCGGTGACTCGCTCTTGCTGCGGCTGAGAATGTGCCGCGGCATCAGAAAAGGTGAGGCACCAGGGCTGCGGTATGTTGGGCGTAGGCAGCATATGTCTCTCCGAACTGTGAACGCATCCACTGTTCCTCCAGGCGGAGCTTGATCCAGAACGCGAGGAAAAAGAGAACCAAAACGATGAAGCCGCGCACCTGGGAGAGAGCAATCGCGGTGCCAAGGAGCCCGGTGAGAACGCCCGTGTAGATGGGGTGACGGACCACGGCATAGGGACCGGCAGTGATCAGCTCGTGACCCTGCTTAATGGTGACGGAGCGGCTCCAATTGCTGCCCAGTTGCTCGCGCGCGCGGATCGCGAACGGCAGGCCGGAGATGGTGACGGCAGCTCCCAGCCAGAAAGTCCAAAACCCCGACGGCCATAGCCGGACGTAAAGCCAGGGCAGCGGTAGGCGAGGTACGGAGAGTAATACGATCGCGATCAGGAAGATGATGGCGCGCAGAACGCGCGAGGCAGCGGGCTCATTGCGCTGAGTGGTTTTGGTATTGCCCGCATTGATCTGCCAGAACACAACAAAGAAAATCCAGACCGCGGGAAAGAAAGATTCGTAAATCCAAAGCATATGGGACCTCCTGGTGCTACAAGACTTATCTCTGGTGACTGATCGAATGTTTCATGGCACGCGGCATCGCGTGTCTCAGACTGCACAGCTTTCACTTTGGCTAGAGGAGTAGCATGGGGACTCAGGCCATTCGAGGAGATCATTCCCTGGCACCCGAGTTTCCTCCAGGCCGAGGTGTTCCTTGTCCTTATCTACTCCCGAGCCTATTGCTCTTCGCACGCCGGCACAGAACTGCGCACGAATCAAGAAACTTGGTTATATCGTGGGCAAACGCGTGAATCTGTACGGCGAACATATTGAACTGGTTTCCGATCCATTCGAGGACGGCGAGTGTGTAGCTGTCCACGTCGTGAGTGGAAACAATCCAACCAAGCGGACGATCGACCTACCCTTGACTCTTCTGTCCGGTTGGGAGGATCTGATTCCAGAACCTGCAGACCCCATTGCGTCGTAGCTCTTCTCGCCAATTTCCGCACGGGATGACGACTTGTTTTTAATGCTGGCTTCAAATGCCCGAGCTAGATGAAGTCCCGCTTGCGCGATTGGACGAAGAATGCGGTGGCGATGATCAGCACGATTACGGCGAACTCCACCAGCAAAATCGTGATCGACGTGGAACTCCACTGAACTGTGGCGCTCTTCATTGTGCCGCCGATTCCGGGCAGGCGGACAATCGAGAAACCGACCGCATTGAGGGCAAGGCTGCCCAACTGGGTAATGCCAATCATCCAGCCCTGCGACTCCGTTGTGACCGATACGGCTGCGATCAGGCAAGTGCTCGCCAGCATTTCTACCGACATGATGACGATGAACGGAATCATTCCATGCGGGAACCATGGCGTGCTGAGGATGGTGGCGACCATGCCAAGCACCAGCGCCAGCCACAACGCCCCGAACATGAGCAGACTGCCGACAATTTTCGAGGTCGTGTATTCGATGTAAGAGATGGGCAGGCTCATGACGAATGGCAATGTTTGCTGTTTGCGCTCGTTGACCGACGTCGACGTGATTATGGCGCCCATGCCGATGATGATGGTGGCCAGCACAATCACGCCCATGATCACCGCAATCCACGTGGCCTTGGCTAATGCGATTGCCTCCGTAGTCCCGAGGCCGAGGATGAGCGCGCCCACTAGCATTCCGCGGTACAGATACCAGTCTTTGAAAATCAGCCGTTTGACGATGTAGGTATTCATGCGATTGCCTTCTCCCTTCTGTTCTGCACGTTGACGACAAAAATCTCTTCGAGCGTCATGGGGTCGACGGCCTGCACCGATGCGCCTGCCTGCTGGCATGCGGCCACCATGGCCGGATCGAAATGGCTGATGGTGAGAACGGGGAGCCGGTTGCTGCCGCCCACTTCAACAACTCCGGGCAGCTGAGGGAGCGGCGTGTTGGGGGGAAGCATGAGGCGCAGCCGCCGCCATCCGTCGAGAAAAATCTCTTTGTTGGCCGAATCGATGATGCTTCCGCGATCGATGAATGTGATCTGGTCGGAAATCTGTTCCACATCGAGCGTGTTGTGCGAAGAGAAGAGGATGGTTCGGTTCTCATCGGCAAGCACGGCGGTAAGTTCCGCAAGAACTTCGCGGCGAGCAACGGGATCGAGGCCCGTGGTGGGCTCGTCAAGCACCAGCAGCCGCGGACGCCGCGCCAGCGCGAGCAGCAACGCTGCCTTGACGCGCTGCCCGTGGGAGAGCCCTTTGACCTTTTGCTCCTTCTTGATATCGAACCGCCTGAGCAGATCTTCCGCGTAGAGCTTGTCCCATTGCGGGTAGATGGAACGAATGAACTCCATGTGCCAGGCGACTGTGGCCGGCCCATAGAGCCGCATATCTTCAGACACAAAGCCGATGTCGCGCTTGGCCGCGGCCTGGTCGGCGGGCATATCGTGGCCCAGCACTTTCACCGCGCCGCTGTCCTGGTGAATCAATCCCATCAGGATGCGGATGGTGGTGGATTTGCCGGCTCCATTGGCTCCCACGAAGCCCATGATGCTGCCGGTGGCGAGTTCAAGATTCACGTTCTGCAGTGTGAAGTGCTTGTACTGCTTGGTCACGCCAGTGAATTGCACGGCGAGATCGGTCATAAAGTCTCCTTTGCCAGGTCTTCATCGGATGACACGGCGTCATTTTGCTGAGCCTCGTTGAGCCGAATTGCGGTTTCCGTCAGCCGGAAGGCTATTTGCTGTTCGCTGAGGCCAAGCAGGCTTCCGATGCGAACCACCTGCTCCATGTGTTCTTCAAACTCCTGGTCATACAAACGCGGGCCCAGCCCGGGATCTTTCGCGACGATGGAACCTTTGCCGTGCTGGGTAAAAATCACCCCTTCACGCTCCAGTTCGAGATACGCCCGCTTGACGGTGATCACGCTGACACGCAGGGCCACCGACATCATGCGAATGGAAGGAATCTCTTCTCCGGGCGCCCATTCGCCGACAGCCACCTTCTGCTTGATCTGCTCCATGATCTGGAGGTACATCGGGCGACCGTCGGATTGCGAAATGACAATCGAACTGTTCATGTCTATATACTGAGTATATACAGTAATTGAATTCTGTCAAGCGGGGCAGAGAATTAATTTTGGACGGGCAGCATGCGTTTGCCTAAAGGCCACTGCTGCCTTCGCGAATTCACTTGCGCAGCAGCTCGTCAATGGCGTCATATCCTGTGGGAAGCTCGATGCCCTCAGTCGTTGCGCCCGCGGCGAGCAGGGCCGCAACCGAGTCAGGTTGGCGACGGTACTTCCAATACGATTGAGTGCACGCTTTTACCGCGAGCTGAAGCGCGGTGCGGTTGCGGGAGTCGAGAGCATTTACAGGAGTGCCGGCGGCAATAAGTGTGCGGACCACTTCGTGATGCGCACGCCACGCGGCAACGTGCAACGAGGTCGAGTTCGGAGTTATTTCCCAGTAACCGTCGCCGTCAGGCCAGAGCGCCGCAACAGGAACGCCAAGCGCCAGCAGGCAACGAACACCCGCATCATTGGCTGCGCCGGCAAAGCGCGCCAGTAGTTCTCCACCCATTTCGAGCAGCTGCGTCATTAGCTGCCGATCACCTGCAGCAAGGTTCTGCGCAGTTTCGAGATCGGCGCGAGCGCAGGCGGCAACCAGGGCATCGAGACCTTCAAGTTTCAGCTCGAAGCCGCGTTGATCAAGCGCGGCCAGAATGTCGTCCCGACCATGGTAAGCGGCCATCTGGATGGCGTTGCGGCCATCGGCATTATTCGGAAGATAGGGGTCGGCGTTGCGGTTGAGCATGGCTTCAATCATCGCCAGCCCGTTATCGCGGCGAATGGCGTGTTGGAAAAATGAGTATTGCCAGCGCGTTTGGTAATTCGGATCGGCCCCGTGCTCAAGGGCAAGCTCAAGGCCTTTATCGTCGTGCCAGTCGCACTTGCGCGCGGCGACTGTAGCCAGGCTGACGTTGTTGAAGCGGCCGGAGCGAAGCAGGATTTCGAGCACGGTGTTGTCGTAGGTTTCAGGCACATGGTAGGGCGTCTCCTCGTCGTTGGGGTCTGCGCCGTATTCGAGCAGCAGCTTTGTGACGCCGGGGTTTTGCGCGATACCCGCCGCTCCGTAGATTGCTGCTTCGAGGAGTGGGCGCGGCGGCTCGTCAATGTGTTCAGTCCAGCCAGTGTTGGCGCTGGCGCCGGCTTCGAGCAGCGCACGCGCAGTGGAGACGAATGCCTCGGAACGCGCTTTATCGATGCGGAGGTAGCGCGAGAAACACAAGTAGGTGAGCGCATTCCATTCACGCGGGCCGCCCGCAGCAGTGGCGAGCGATGAGTCGCGTGCAAGCCAGGCGCGAACAGCCGCCTCATCGCCAAGCACGGCGGCGCTGTAGATGCTGCCGGCGGCAACCTCGGGGTATCGCGCCAGAATCATGTCGGCGTGTTCAAGTGTGCCCGAGGCGTGCCAGCCGTGGCGATCGACGCTGGCTACATCAATGAATGTACTCAGAGGGTCGGTGAGCTCTTCAACGGAGCGAATGATGCGAAGGGTTTCAATATGTTTGGCGAATGCGGGCCAGGATTCGTAGCCGTGTTCGCGGGCGAGCACCAACTGCGCGTCAGCTAATGTGATTGCTTGCGGTCGGTCAGGAGCGAGATCGCGGAGGCGCTGGTGGTGTTTACGTAAGCGGGCCAATGCGGCCGGCTCGCCAATGTCAGCGGCGTGGTGAAGCTCTTTGGCTTGTTTCTTATATTGTTCGAGGTTTGGGCGGTCGGGCAGGATTCGATCGGGCATACGAAGCTCCTTTCAAGTTATGCCTGGAGTGTCCGCATAGATCAGGCTGAAAGAAGATTCGCCAAATTGTCGAAAGCTAAGGTGGGCACGGCCCTTTCCGCGGACTGGATGCGCCCTTCGCGCTGAAAAAACAGTAATGGAGCGCAAGAGTTTTCGTCAAGAGGAGTGCCTTGAATTACAAGTGTGCTTGGCATGGGATGGCTTCCCAATCCTCTACCCATTGACTCGGAAACTTGCTCGTCTTACTCGCTCCGCGCCACGCGTTCCATATTCTTCAAAATCTGCTCGAGGTCACTGAACTCCCGCGCAGTGCGCAGCGGGGCCAGGCGCGGATCGGCAAGTGCCTGGAAGAACCATGGGCAGCGCGCTTCGTTGGCAGCCCGCAGTTCAGCCAGAGCACGGTCGTGTTGGCCCAGCGCCACAAAGACCGCTGCTGAAAGCGAGTTCAGCACATAGCGCTCGCGGCCCATCCATTCCATCCGCTCCAATATCGACAGAGCTTCATCGGGGCGTCCGGCAACGGCCAGAGTATAGGCATGAACAGCGGTTGCAGGATCGAAGTAAGGCCGCCGTTGCGCCAGGGCAGCCGCGAGTTCCACGGCGCGCTCCGCCTCGCCATTGAAGGCGAGAATGATTCCAGCGTAGAGCTCAATGCCTTCATGCAAAGGGAATTTCAAGAGCGCGTCATTTACCTGGCTTACACTCGCAGCGGCATCGCCAGCCAGGTGATGAGTCCACGCCAGCCGCGCGTGCAGCCACGGCGACCAGGGATCGGTGCTGAGGGCCTGATTGATGATCTGCGCTGCCTCTTCAAAGCGCCAGCGGCTGAGCGCAAGAATCACACGTGCGCGTGAGATCCATGGATCGTGGGGCAAATGGCTTGATAGTTCAAATGCTTTGAGCGCTGTGCGCACATCGCGATCGTAGTGAAAACTCACCCAACCGACCGCGGGCAGTATCGCTTCTCCGTCGGCCCCGGTATCGAATCCTGGCCGGGCTGCGCTGCGCACCATATCAACGGCCACCGAGGGCGACAGATAGCCGTGGAATGCCTCAGTGATGGCGAGGTGCGCAAGGTCGACCCGCGCGGCTGTGAGCGAGGGGTCGAGTTCAATGGCGCGAGTGAGATGCTGCACCGCGTCCTGCATCCGATGCCGCTCCAGCGACTGCCACTCGTATCGCGCGCGCTGGTAAAGTTCGTAGGCCTCTCGATTCACTGGCCCTTGCAACTCATCGCCTTCGGGCTCGGCCGATGCCGCAATCGAAATCGCACCGTCTTCAAGCCGCAAGCTGATCAGCCGGGCCAGTTGCGCCTCAAGCCCTGCAGGGTTTGAGCGCTCCACCAGCACGTCTTCGGTCCAGAGTGGGCGTCCATCCTCAACCCGGATCATTTCGGCGCGCATGCGATGGTGCGTGGGCAGTGCGCGGAGCGTACCGGTGAGAACCATGTCGGCCCGCATCTCCCGTCCAACGTCGAGAGTGGCGAGTCCTCGCCTGGCCAACGTGGCTACCGACTCCCGGGCGGCCAGGGTACACACGGCAGGGCGTCGCCGGTCGAGCAGCTTAATAACTCCCTCAGTCACCGCCGCTCCCAGATATTCCGCAACCCCGAACTCGGTAACCAGGGGAAGTACGGCCACGTGTGGCAAAGCTGCAAAGAGCGTCTCGGTCAGCTCTTGCGCTTCGCTCGCGAAGCGGAATCCATGCTTCGGAACCGGCTCGATTTCGACGTCAGGCCCGACGCGCATTCGCAGCGAGGCGATTAACTGGTCAGCGCTCTCGATAACGTTTTCAGTTTTGACGTTCGCGCTACCCATCGCGGCCTGGTTCAGGTCGGCGTATGTAACCAGTTTGCCCTTACGTTCAAGCAGTAGCCGGAGCGCGGCAAGCTCGCTCCCGGTAAGCTGTACGCGTTTTTGGCCGCGCCGCAGCGTTCCGTCGGATTCCAGCCGGAATTTGCCAAATGTATACGCCGGCTGCCTGTTGCCTGCCGGTAAAGAGCCGCTGTCTTGCATCGCTCCCAACACATTTCCGCGTTTCTCCGCGCTCGCCTGGCCGGTGATTCCGGCGCGAGAACAACTCAACTCGCGCGGCAAGGGCAAGCGGGGACACGCTTTATTGGAGCGTCCGATGAAAGACCAGCAGAAAAATCCGCAACAGCAAAGTCAACCGAGCTTATCGGCTCGGGGCCTCAACGCACAGGTCCACCATCGCCAGCCAAGCCCGCGATGATTCACCGCGGAGGACGAAAATCGGATAAAGACTAAAACAAGCTTCGGAAACGCTCGCACTCTTCTGGGGATAAAACAACTACAAAAAAACATTGGTCCGGCGCTTCTTTGAGCGCCATCGCGTTAATAGTTGAATCCATTATGCACATTCAGAGCCAATGCAACATGAGCATATTCGATGTTTCTTATGAGGAAAGTAACCATTTGATATTACTTGTTAGTTAACAGTAATCTTCCATCGCAAGTAGCTGGTAACTCTATGTTTTTTATGTCACTTGTTTTCCACAAGTGTGTTTCATGGGAGTGTCTTTTGGTCAAGCAGCATTGATGGAACATATGGCGAAAACAACTTGAACCGGGAGGGATTGGTCCGCTTTTTTCAGCAGATCAAGTGAAGAAGGCGTGGCATAAACTTGGTTGTGGAAATTCCAGCGGGGTGAGGGCTTCTATTGCTTGGAAGGTAGCTCGATTCGACCAGCGCTTGAACTTGCAGTCGCGGCAGCAATCGGGCCATCTGTTTTCACAAACACTGAGCCCACTTTGCCGCTGGCTTCGTCTATCACGGCCAGGCGCACAGCAGCCGGTTTGGGGCCGGCGACTGCGACTACGTGCGGCAGTCCGCTGTGGGCCAACTCCTCAAATTCCTTCGCGGTCAGCTTCTGGTCCAAGCCGTCGCTCATGTAGTGCAGCGGCTTGCCGGTCTGGTCGAAAGTGCACACGCCTACACGCAAATTCACCTCGCGGTTGCCGTTGCCTGTCGCTGTAAATGTGAGCGCGGCGGGATTGATCATCAGATAAAACTTGATGGTCTCTTTGGGGTCAGGAGGCAGGCTCTTTGCCGCGAGAAAAATCGCAGTCGCATCCAGCGGGCCTTCGCAGGCTGCACGCTGCAAATCGTCTTTGGAATCGGCGTCGCTCCCTTCTGGATTGGCGAAGTAACCCTGCCGGTATTCGAGATGCAAGCCTTTGAGCTTTGGATCGACGATGATCCGCCGATACTCGCCGTTCCAGTCTTTCGCGTCGGGATAGTAGGCGATCTCGTAAAACTTGCTGCTGTCGTCGACAGCCTTGTGGATGCAGTCGGCCAGGTCGTTGTCGCCCAGGCAAACGGCGCCGCCGGTGCCATCGGCGACCGTGTGCATCGTTTCCTGCTCGTCGCTGCGCATCAACGCGTCGCGCCGTGCCGCATCCTGAATATAAACTCCATCGAAATGTGCAGGATTGGTTCCAGCATCAAAGAGACTCAGAGTCTCTGCGCCCCCGATGTTCACTGGGTATACGGCGACCCTGGCATCACTCAGCGCGGTGTTCAATCTTTCGAGTTGCATCGAGTAGTCGCGTTTGCCGGCGTTCGTGTCATACATACCCGTCCAAGTCTGTCCGGGCATAGCGATGTCGCCGATGGGGGACAACGCAACGGGGAAGGCAGTTGAAAGCCAGAGCAAATTTTTCCGTCCCGGATATCCGGCAACATGCCGGCCGATTGCAAGCAGCGCCTCGATGGTTCTATTGACGCGCGTATCCATGTCGGCCGCAAACGTCTTCTGGTCGAACTCTACGGCGGCCTCGACAACGTCAGGCGGAAACAAACCGGTGTTCTCCTCCTGAACACTCAACGAATACCGATCATCCCGAGGATCGACGGTCGCCAGCCCGACACCGGCTGGAGTTGTAAGGTTATGGAGCGCGGCCTGCAGGAGCTTCGGGTCCGACGTAAAGTCCTGCATAAGCTGGAGGCGTGCTCCGAGGAGAAACACCGCGACCGGTACGTCGGTCGGAATCTGCTGAAGCATCTTCAGCATCCGTATGTGGACCTGCGCCTGGTACTGGGGATCGGTGTTGAGGCCATCAACCAGAATGATGGTGGGCGGGATGGGCTCCTTCAGCGACTCAACCACGTTGGTGTAAATGCCCGATGGAATCTGCGCCGTCACGCCCGCGTCATGCACCGCAAGGTCGGCCATTGAGACTTCTCGGAACGAAGCTATCTTCTGCTCGTGTTTTGTCTTGCTCTTACTCGACTGTTCGAAGACCTGGAAGTCATCCGGCTTGAGGCCGGTGACGTGGTTTCCCTTCGAGTCTTTCACCACGACTTCGAGCGTGACCATGCGGCTGTAAGAATGCAGCGTGAGGGAAGGCGACTCCGGTTTGGTCTGGGACTGTTGGGAGACTGGCTTTAATGCGGGATTCTGCGCTGGCAGGGCCACGCAGCCGATAGAGACGAGCGCCGAAATGAGCCGAACGGCAATACGGGGCATCGGAGCCTCCTGACCGTTCGCATCATTATTCGCTTTCAACAGGGGCCGCGCAACCACAAATCCTCAGCGCGTGTTTGTTGCAAGCTGCAATCAAGTTCGACCGGCCCCAGGTCCAAGACACGTCAATAGGGTAAATTTGGCAGCGCTGGATTCAATGGACTTAGCTGCGACTTATCTTGCGGATAATTACCCCCCTCCGGCGCACAATCGTAAGTGAAGGTCAGAAACCATGAAGAACTTCGCCATCGCCGTCTCCAGCAATTATGGAACCGCTCTAGCCGCAATCCAACCGTCGCCCTGCCCCAATAAAGTTCTCTTAAACTGTGAAACGGTGAAAGCCTGGCCAATCGAATCAATCGCTTGGCGGTACAGCGCTCACAGTTTCACGGGGTCCCGCTCTAATACTTCGACTTGATCACGTACGTCAGCCCCATGGTGAACTGGAACGAGTTTGGCTTGGTGGGTGGATTGGCAGCCGACGCGCCGAACGGCGCATCGTTCAGATAGGTGTCGAGCGTGCCCAGCGAGAAGGCGAAGTTCTTGAACGCCGGGAAGGCCACAGTATCGGTCTCGTTGGCCGAGTAGGCGCTCATCATGTTGTATGCCGGGATGTATGAAACGGCTTGCGCGAAGGAGACCTTTTTCACGCTCAACAGATAAGTGGCCGAAAAGGTTGAGCCGATCAGATTCTGATTCGCGGTACCGGTGCCGGCAATGAACTGCTGTTTCTCATACTGCGCCGTGCCCTTGAGGTCGAATTCCTCATGGGGCTTTTTCTCGACCGTCCATCCAAAACCGCCGCCATAGATTTGCTGGAGCTGCAATTCCTGCGCAAAGTCGTGGTCGAATGCCACTTGAGCCAGCACATAAACCCGGGGTGAGAAATACTCATCGCGCTCGGCTGCGGCGTGGAAGATAGATGATTTGGTAACACTCGCAGGCACAAGCACGTTTCCGGTGGCCGGCGGGGTTGCGGGATAGGAATACGCCGGCTGGGTGATTTTGCCGTAGGACTCGTTGAACGCGAAAAGCGTTTTGTTGCGCGGGTCGAGCCACGGAACCACCGGGATGGTGCGCACCATGTTGACCGCGCCCGAAAACGTGTACTGATTGGTGGTCGACGAAACTACGGTTGCACCCGCTGTTGCTGCGCCGTTCCATCCGGCAAAAAAGCCGGGTGCGGAAAATACTTGTTTGCGCAACACGGCATCGTCCATCACGAACTGCGCTTTTGCAACCGGAAGCGAGGTGGGCGCGCCTTCAGCATTCACGGTCAATTTGCCGTCGGTCACGTCTACCGGACCGGTGGGAATATTGGCGGCGGCATGCTTGCCTTTGCTGGTGGCGCTTTGCTGAAGCACCCCGAATTTCTCAGTGGTGTGCAGTTCCTTGATCTTGTCCCATCCCAGCGTCACATCGCCGAGCGATTCGGTGTGAAAGGTAACCTTGCCGCCGATCTCATTCACGAATTTGCCATGTAGAGTGTCGCCATCGCTCAGCACCAGCACATCGGGCGGCGCGGCCGGCTTTTTTTCTGGCTCTGCGTTTGCGGCGCATGCCAGGCTTGCGCCCAATACTGTTGCCAGCAGCGCGCAGGCGGCGCGGCGAAGTTGATCGGGATGGAAAAAAGCGAAAGTTGTCATTGAAATTCAGCCTCGTTGTGGGGGATAAGGCAATGGAGTCAAAGACTCGTTGCATATAGTTCTATTTTTTCCGGCGCTCTGTCTTTCTGATGCGCGAGTTGCCGGTATGCGTTGCAGAGCAGAGAATACGGCCGCTGGAATGTCAGGCCCGGGGAATGGAGCGGTCGGCTGCGCGCGGCACCGCGACGGGCAGGCTAACTAAGAATGTAAACCGTATCACCCTTGGTGTAAAAACGGCTTGAGTGCGGGCGGAGGTCATCACTTTCGTCATGTAACCATTGCACTAATGATTACTACTCTCGTTACGTTTTTGAGGTGCGCCATTGCCGTACACTTGTTAGCAACGTTAAACGCTTAAGAGGAGTCATCGATGCCAAAGACGGTTTCGTACGCACAGTGGTCCCTGGAACCATATTGCATCGGATTGAAGCTGCGCTCTCTGCGCACTCAAAAGCGGCTCACTCTCTCACGGCTCGCGGCTGAAACCGGCCTCTCAACTGCTCTGCTGTCAAAGCTTGAAACCGACCGGATGATTCCCACGCTGCCGACTCTGTCAACCATTTGCCGCGTCTACGGAGTGGGCCTCAGCTACTTCTTCGGGGAGCCTTCGCGCCACACTCTTGCAATTACCCGTAAGGCGCATCTGCAGGGAACCACGCGCGGGCTGGAATCGGTAAAGGTTACCCCACTGAATGTTGGCGGTTCGGGCTGTACTGTTTCCGCGCAGATGATTGAGTTTCCTCCGGGGGGAACGTCGATCGCAATCGACGCCACCCACGAAAGCAACGGACTGGTGTATGTGCTCGAAGGCAAGCTGCGGCTTGAGGCAGGGGGAATGCACGAAATTCTCGAAGCCGGCGACTGTGTGTGCATGGAGAGCGAGATGCCGCTGGCATGGAGTTCGGCCGACAAGCACCGCTGCCGCGTGCTGGCCGTGCTGCCGCCTAAAAGCAGCCAGTAGCCGATTCGCTGAAAGCTGAAAGCTAAGAGCTGGTTTTTATGCCGCGAGCACTTCTTTCTCCAGTGCCAGGGCGCGGGGAAAGAGGACGAAGCCTTCGAGCTGAATGTGGTTGCTGCGCCGGCGGGCCAGTTCCTTCAAACCTTCATAGAGTGACACCATATCGGGGCTGGCGTCTTCGGGCGGAGTGAACCGATTGGTATCCGCTTCGATCTGCTGCAACATTTCTCCCGCGGCGGTGTGGCCCACCATCACTTCCTGAATCAGGCTAGTGCCCTGCGTCGTGGTTGGCGGGGAAAGTGGCGCGCCGCTTTTCAGGCTGCGCTCCAGCTCTTCAATATAGGGAAACACCTTGTTCTCGGAGTGGCTCATGTGAAACGTCAGGTCTCCCGAGAGACGGCGGAGTTTGGCGGCCAGGTCGATCAGCTCGGGGCTTAGCCACTTGCGCCTGGCGATCACACGTTCTGCGAGCGCATGCAGCCGGGGTAGCTCTTCGCGGATAAAGTCGTGATGCGCGCGAATGATGTGGCGGATCAGTTCGCTCAGAGATTCCTGCAACAGCCCCTGAGGTGGCTCGTGGGAAGCGGCTTTCGTGCCGTGCGACTCAAGAATCAAACCGGCGAGGATGCCCTGATTGACTGTGGCTCTCTCGTCATCCTTATTCATGCAGGGGGAAATCTGCAGCGTTTCGTTCTGGTCTTTTTGCCCAGCATCGAAGGACCTGGTGTGACCTGACCGGTGAGAAGAGATGGAAGTGGGGCGGCCCATCATAACAACCTCCCTGGGGAAACCTTCTTGCGAGTGATTGCAGCCTAGTCTCAGGCTTCTTGCTGGTATGTGATTTAAATCACTCATTTGCTCGATCACGATGGCCCGGGCAGCCGGTGTCCGGCAGTGAACGGCCAGCAGTCGATTTGTTCGATTGTGAACATGAGCGGTTGCCGGTTGCCGGACCCTCGCGGCACAACCTGCTCAGAATCAGGCGTTTTGCAGGTGCCGGCCGGCGCTGGTTTGGCCGCTGGAATGCTAGTTGATTCCTGTCAGCTTTGTACTGTTTTTCCGGGAGATATCATGAACAGCTTTTTCGAAGACCTTCGCTTCGCCGCCCGCCAGCTACGCAAGTCGCCCGGATTCACCGTTACGGCGGTACTGAGCCTGGCCATCGGCATCGGTATCAATACGTCGATGTTCAGCAACATGGATGCGGTGATTCTGCGTCCCCTGGCCGTGCCCCACCTTGACCGGGTAATGACCATCGCCGAACAGATGAAGAGCGGGGATCTTCACCAGGTTGCGCTGGCCAACTTTGAAGACTGGCAGCGCCAGAGCCACTCGTTTGAGTCGCTGGCGGTGCGCACCGATGCCAACATGACCCTCACGGGTGCGGGTGATGCGGCCGAGATCGATACCGCCCTTATCTCGCCGAACTTCTTTACCGTTCTTCGCGCCCAGCCTTATTTTGGCCGCGTCTTTACGCAAGCTGATTCCCAACCCGGCCACGACGGCGTCGCGGTGCTGAGTTACGGCTTTTGGAAGCGCAATTTTGCTTCCGATCCAAACATCGAGGGCCACAGCATAGAACTCGATCAGCACAAGTACACGATCATCGGCGTAATGCCCAAGACTATGCAATATCCGTCTGAGGCCGACCTATATTTGCCCTTTGCGCCCACACCGGATCAACTGGCTAACCGCTCGTCAAACGACTTTCTTGTCGAGGGCCGATTGCGCGACGGTGTTACCGTTCAGCAGGCGCAGAGCGAGATGCGCATTATTGCAGGGCAGCTTGCAACACAGTACCCCGCCACCAATGACAACCAATCGGTTAAGGTGGAACCGCTGATCGACAACATCAATGGTGAATACACGCCTCTTTATTACCGGCTCATCTTGGGCGCAACGCTTTTTGTGCTGCTGGTGGTCTGCGCCAACGTTGCCAACCTGCAACTGGCGCGCGGCGTGGCACGGCGCCCTGAGATTGCCATGCGCACCGCGCTCGGCGCCAGCCGCTGGAGAGTGCTGCGCCAACTTCTGACTGAAAATCTGCTAATTGCGGCGATAGGCGCTGCCGGCGGACTGGGAGTTGGCTGGCTCCATCTGCATTTCACTATCATCACCATGCCGGCCCGCATCGCAAAATACATCCCCGGGTGGGCGAATACAAAGCTCGACGGACGTGCACTTGCATTCTCAATGTTGCTGGCCATTGTGGCCGGCGTGGTGGCAACCATTGCGCCTGCACTTGAGGCTCTGCGCGTCAATCCCTCTGAGCAGTTGAAGGCGGGTGGACGCTCTTCTGTCGGCTCGGGCCGCGCGCGCCTGCGCACTGTTTTCTCCGTAGCCCAGATTGCGCTTGCCGTTGCGTTGGTGATCGGCGCCGCGCTCATCTCAAAGGGCATGAGTTCGCTGCTCCACAAAGCAGATGTTTACTCGCCCCAGCACGCGCTCATCTTCACGGTGAATCTGCCCGACGCGCGCTACAACTCGCCTGAGAAGCTGTCGGCGTTTTATCGTGATAGCCTCGACCGGCTGCGCGCATTGCCCGGCGTAACCCATGCCGATACCGCCGCTGCGCTGCCCTACAGCGATGAGGGCTGGGCGCGCGACTTCGCGATCGAAAACCGTCCAGTGATGCCGGGTAAGTATCAAAGCGCAATCCAGAATGGTGTGAGCGATAGTTACTTTGACACGCTCCACATTCCCATCGTGGCCGGCCGCGCATTGAACCGCGGCGACGCGCTGGGCAAGGTACCCGCCGCAATCGTCAGCGAGCGGCTTGTTTCGCAGTATTTCCCCGGTCAGAACCCGATCGGCAAGCGCATCCGCATGGGAAGCGCCGCCAGCAAAGATCCCTGGCTGACGATTGTGGGTGTGGCGCGTGAGACCGGCTACGATGTGTGGGATCAGACACCGCATGCAGTGGTCTACATGAGCGCAATGCAGGTGCCCACCAACGAGGTGCGCTTCGTCGTCTACACGGCGGGTGATCCGCTGGCGCTCGCCTCCCCGGTCCACAAAGCGATTGCGTCCATCGACCCTCTGCTGCCGCTCAAAGATGTTGAAAGCTGGGCGCAGTTTCAGCATGAGGCGCTGGTCGGGCTCATTTATGTATCTGTTGATCTTTCGATCGACGCATTCATCGCCCTGTTGCTGGCAGCTATCGGCATCTTTGCGGTGATGGCGAACCTGGTGGGCGAGCGCACGCGCGAAATCGGCGTGCGCCTGGCCATGGGCGCCAGCCGAGAAAACGTGCTGAGCATGATCCTGCGCCGCGCTTCATGGCTGACCGGCATCGGGATCGCCGTTGGACTTGTGATGGCCTTCACGCTTGCGCACCTGGTGGCTAACTTGTTGATAGGCGTCAGCTCGAGCGATCCGGTGGTGTTCTCGGGTGTCACGCTCACCATTGCGCTGGTTGCCTTGGCGGCAAGCTGGCTGCCGGCACGGCGCGCTGCGAGGCTTGAACCCATGGTCGCTCTTCGAGATGAATAGCGGGGATGAGTAGCGAATTTGATGCGGTCGATTCCTTCGTTACACACGTGGTAACCAGTTCTCGAAAACTAACGGGGAATCCGGGCTTCCGCAGGTTTGCTATTGATTCCTGAGGGAATGATTGCAATGCTGGTAATGATCCAGCCATGCAAGATAGTTCCCCCGATACCAATCTTCCGTCAGGTGGCATCGTCGAAGGCTCGCCCCAGGGGCTGGGGATCGATCGTCTACGCCCTGATTCCATCTCGCACTTTATATATGTATTCCTGCTTTACCTTGTGGTTTCGTGGGGCGGCAACGCATTAACGCGCACGCCCGCGGTCGCCGACATTATCTGGCCTGCGAACGGATTGTTGCTGGCATTCCTGCTGCGCTTGCCGCGCCGTTCCTGGTTTGCTTATGTGGCCGCAAGCATTGTGGCCAACGTGATTGCGCATAGCTACTTTCACTTCCCAATATCGCAGTCGCTGCTGTTTTCAGCGGGCAACACGGTTGAAGTGCTGGTAGCTGGATTGCTGCTCTCGAACCGTGACGGCACCAGGCCCGATCTGGCCAAATTCGACACCCTGATTCGATTTGTATTCTTCGGCGTCCTGCTGGCTCCGCTGGCATCGAGCGCGTTTATTGAGCTCATCCTGATTGCGCTGAGACAGCCCACAACCATGCTCTCGGTCACCACCTGGTTTATCGGCGACGTAATGGGAATTGCAGTTGTGACCCCGCTGGTGCTGGCTATCGACAAGAACGAAGTGCTGGCCATGTTCAAGCCCGGCAAAAAGACTGAAACCTTTGGCATCCTGATTGGGCTTGCTGCTCTCTCCACCGTTGTATTTGCCATGGACGGACTGCCGGTGGACTTTTTGTTGATTCCGGCGCTGTTGCTGGCCATATTCAGGTTGGGCAGCTCCGGCTCGGCCATCGGCATCATTCTGATTGCCGGCCCGGCCGTGTACATGACTGAGCGTTCTCATGGCGCATTCGCGCTGGTGCGCGCCGGCATGTTCGTCCACAGCATCTTCATCCTGCAGTGCTTTTTGTGCGTAGCGCTCATCCTTCTCTACTCAGTCAATTCTGCTTTGAAGGAACGCGACCGGCTGCAGGAGGCGGTGACTGCGGCTTTCTACGAAGCTGACGCCAATGCAGGACTTGATCACCTTACTGGGCTGGCCAATCGTAGATCGTTCGACAAGCAACTTAGCCGTGAATGGCAACGGGCCTATCGCGAGCGGCTCAATCTCTCGCTGCTGATGATCGATGTTGATCGTTTCAAGCTCTACAACGACCACTACGGCCATCCTTCGGGGGACGAATGCCTGCGCAAGGTGGCGTCGATTCTGGCTCAATCGGCGCTGCGGGCAACCGACGTGGTGGCACGCTATGGCGGGGAAGAGTTCGCCATTCTTCTGCCCGGCGTCAGCCTGAACATGGCCACACTGCTTGCGGAGCGCATTCGGCAATCGATTGTGGAAACCCACTTGCCTCATGCCGCAGACCCGCAGTGCATTGTCACCATCAGCGCAGGCGTGGCCGGCATGCAACCCTCCAACGATATTGAGATGGCCACGCTGGTTGAGCGCGCCGACCGCGCCCTCTACGAAGCTAAGGACAGAGGCCGGGACCGCGTTGAAACCTGGAGCGAGGCTGGTTGGTAGGGGCGAAGCAAGTAGCCAATAGCCAATAGCCAATAGCCAATAGCCAATAGCCAGTAGCCCGTAGCTTGAGGCCGCCCACTGACCTGATGGGACCCCACCCCCCCCTCGAACACCCCCCCGGGGGCTACCAAAAATCTCAAAGTCTATTGTTGTCAATGGGTTAGAGGGTAGATTGCACCTCTAGGTCTATTGTTTTCAAGTAGTTAGGTTCTAAAGGTCCGGACCCCCTGGCTTCAAAAACTTCGACTTCAAGGTTCAGGATACAGAGCCGGAGGGAATTAACCTGCAACAGGCAGGGGTGAATTAAGTCTTTTGGAATGATGACCAGAGGGCGATGAGCGAGGAAGATGGGGGTTGACGAGCGAAAAGGCTGACGTATCCGGGACTCGGCAGCGATGCGAGAAATGCAGGCTTGCTGACCCGCTGTCTTTCGGGCGCGGGTAGTGTCCTAACTTGGCCTGGGCGCTCGCTTCAGTTTCCGAATAGCCCAAGAGAACCAAGCGTGTTTGGAGTCGCTCATCTTGGACTCCTCGTTCTTTGCCTTGTAATCTTCAACCTCTGGCACCTGACCGGATGGCCTCTTTCTAATCAATCGACCGTCTTCGTATCCGTTGAACATGTCTCGGAATTCTTGCGTCCTTTCAATATCCATGCAGTCCAGATAGGTGACTTCGCCGCCTACGAAAAAGAGCGCTCCAATATCGTGCCACGTACTTCTGTCCGCAAATAAGGTCAGATAGAACGGGAGTCCCCCTTCGGCGCTGCTTTTTTCTGGAGGGACAGGATCGCTGCCTAGAACTTTGAATATCCTGGCCTTTCCCCCATAGAAAACCTCAGCCTCGATCTTTTTGACCGTAAGGAGATAGTCAGTCTTATTCAGAACCTGAAATTCCAAGACGACTTCAACCGGGTTATGAAATGCCGGTGGGGTGACCGTCTTGATGGGTTCAATGTTGACCCACTGGCTCATGGCGATGGATTGCAAACTAATCTGTCTTTCGGCAGACTCAGCAGCTTTTCGCGTTTCCCATGCCTGCCAAACGATCGCACCCAACGTGAGCATGAGCAACCAAGCAGTTATTCCTTCCGGCCATGCCAACAATACGTTCCACCATGGCGCTTTGTGCTTGCTGTGGTCTGCATCCAGTGCGGGGTCTATTTTGCAGGTGAGGGAAGTCGAAGTCGAGGATGGTGAACTATCCTGCGTGCAATTTATCTCGAAGCCTTCGCTTACAGCGTTGCGTCGCTGATAGTAAACGGCCACCAAT
>Ga0302275_10001654_pt1 | contig 23911 bp, 17 predicted proteins | sample III_Bog_N2_2_FD_200229 | JGI IMG/M metagenome (GOLD analysis project Ga0302275, IMG submission 200229) | Peat permafrost microbial communities from Stordalen Mire near Abisko, Sweden - III_Bog_N2_2 | ecosystem: Environmental > Terrestrial > Soil > Wetlands > Peat | place: Sweden: Abisko... | reverse complement strand
AAAATAGTCTTCCGATCCGGTTCCGTTAATGGAGGGCTGCGTTGCTCCGTCGACAAAGAACATGTCGTCGCCTTCGCCCCACCAGCCATCCTGATTTTGCAGGACTGACATCGTGACCCCCACGAAATGCCCTTGGCCTTTGGCCTCCATCCACAAATAGTTGTTCTCGCCGTTCAAATTCTTCTGCGCGATCACGGCCGCGTCGTCGTTTGCTTCCCACTGGTTCGTCCAACCGACTGCCGGAGAAGCCTGACGATACTGCGCGTGGAAATAAAGAGTGTCCGCGGGGAGTTCTTTGTGCAACGACTGGTAGTCAATATTGAAATAAAAGGCATCCACATCCTGGCCACCTTCATTGGTCACAGTAATCCGGGCGTGCTTCCGAAAAGGCATGGGGAAGAAACAATTCAGCGCTTTGTCCGAAGCCACGGCCAGCGGTATCGAGTCGAACTGGAAGTACTCCCCCAGCCCCAAGCCAAAGAAATCTCCGACCGGAGTTTCGACGCTCGGTGCGATCTCATCGTCCCAGTACATTCGAAGAACGAGTTTTTTCAGATGGTGGTTCTCGGGCGAAGCGATCGTGAACCAGATGTGAGTGATAATCCCCGGGCCGCGATCGTTGAGCAGCTCGATTGTGCTCCCCGCGGCAATCCTGCGCGAATCGTCGTTGCCGCCGCTTCGGTCATAGCTGGAGGCTCGCTTCTGCACGTAGTCATGGGTAGAAACAAGGCTCGCGAGCATTGTGCCGCGGGCGCCATCCGGCTGCCCGAAGACAGAAACGCACATTGCCAGGCAAACCGCGACATACCTCACCCGCCGAACCAGCTGCTTTCCATAGAGGTAGCGCGCGAATCGCCTGCTCATCGGGAAACTCGCGCGATATAGACCGAGAATGGATCCATTTGCAACGGCTCAGCGTTGCCGCTATGCGCGGAGGCGGATGTGCTTAGCAGCATCTCTATTATTGGCGAAGAGAAGCCTTTATCGGAAAGGTCCAAGGTAATCTTCTGCGCCGTCCCCGACATGTTGAGAACTACGAGTACGGCTTCGTCCTTATACCGACGAAGATACGAAAGTATGTTTGGATTGTCCGGATTCAACGCTACATAGTCGCCATAAAGCAGAGTTTTATCCCGATGGCGCAAGGCGAGCACCTGTTTGTAAAATTGCAGAACCGACGAAGAATCGGCGAGTTCAGTGGCAACGTTATGCGATTTGTAACTCGCCGGGACGGGCAACCAGGGACGTGCGGTACTGAATCCAGCATATGCCGTGTCGTTCCATTGCATCGGGGTGCGCTCCCCATCGCGGCCTTTTTCCGTCGGCCATCCGGCGATACCAATCGGGTCCTTGACGTCTTCTTTACGGACGGGATCGTTATTTTCCATTCCCAGTTCTTCGCCGTAATACATGATCGGCGTGCCCCGCAGAGTTAGATACATGCCGGCCATCAGCTTGGCGATTTGGTCATTGTGCTGCCCGTCGCCGTAACGGTTGTAGGAGCGCGTCATGTCGTGGTTGCTGATAACGTAAACCGGCCACCCCCCGGTGGATTCCGCGTTCGCGATCTGTGCGCGGAAGTCAGCGGCAGAAAGCTTGTTGACTTCACAGAACATGAAATCCATTGGCATCTGAATTTCGTCGTTATGATCGCCGTAATACTCTTTTAGTTCCTCCCGGTTTGAAGTATAAGTTTCTCCAATCAGCACAGCGTTATTCTCATCGGCGACGGCGCGCAACTTTTTCAATTCCGTATGAACTTCGGGTAATTTGTCGTTGTACTTGTTCTCCATATTGGTGTCGCCCAGCTCATTCTTGCCGGGCAACACAGGGTTGTCGCGCAAATCCGGATCTTCGAACAGCAGATCCACGGCGTCCAATCGAAATCCTGAAACGCCATGCTGGTACCAAAAGCGAGTCACATCGAACATGGCCTTTTCCACCGCTGGATTGCGCCAGTTGAGATCGGGTTGTCCAACAGCGAAGTAGTGGTAGTAGTACTGCCCGGTTCTCTGGTCGAATTGCCAGGCCGACCCGCCGAAGCCGGAGATCCAATTATTAGGAGGAACACCCGGAGCCTTTCCATCGCGCCAGATATACCAATCCCGATGGGCCGCAGTGCGTGATGAGGCTGAGTCGATGAACCATTTGTGCTGCGGCGAAGTGTGGTTGAGAACAAAATCCATAATGATGCGGATGTCCCTCTTTTTCGCATCATGTGCCAGGCGCGCAAAATCCTTGAGCGTTCCATACATCGGATCGATGTCTTCGTAGTCCGATACGTCGTACCCGAAATCAACCTGCGGGGACGGATAACACGGCGAAATCCAAATCGCGTCCACGCCCAGGTCTCTTAGGTAGTCGAGCTTCGAGTCGATGCCCTTCAGATCTCCGATGCCATCTCCATTGCTATCCGCAAAGCTCCGCGGATAAATCTCATAAAAGACTGCGTTTTGCCACCACTGGTGCCCTTCGCTGTCCACGCCACGTCCCTGCGCCTGTGCCACAGGACTCAAAGCGAAGGCCACCATAATAAGGATGGCGGTTATCTTGAAATGTCGAGAATCCACGTCGTTCTCCAGTTATTGCCTGCCAAAAACATTATTGTCCAGGTTCACGTCTTAACTTACTTGTCGCTGAAGTGAAAGGTAAGAGTTACAGTGGGATCTACTCCGCCGTTACTCACGGGCATCTGTAAGTGCACATCGGCTCGCTTTCCGGCAGGATTCCTATGCAAGTCGGCTCCTTCTACTGACGAAAGCCGCTCCGCATCCCATAGGGAAAGATCGTAACTGTCACCGCCAACGCCCGAAAGTTCAACTCTAAAAGCATCGCGGTTGGGCGTCCACGCTTCGGCGAGAATCCGCAATCCGCGGCTTGTGCTTCCAAGCGGCGGAAGTGTCGTCGACTGACTTAGTTCAAAATTGTCCTTTACGTTAATTTCAATGACGTTTCGGCCGGCCGCGACCGGCAAGTTCATGCTCACGTGCTGATCCGCGGAATTAGCGTCCGAGCGAAAAGCTAAAGGACGGCCATTGAGTCGAACCCCGGTCACTTTCGCGCGCAGGCTCAGCGCCGGCGAGAACATAACCGAGCAGTGCCCGGTGCCGGTCGATTGAATTTCCAGTTCAATTCGTCCCAGCTGTTTCTCGTACTTCAGATTTAAAACCTCCGCGCCCATATGTACGTTATTAATGGAAAAGGAATTCCAGTCGGCAGGCACGTGAGGAGCGAAATCGAGCCGGCAGTCGGCAGCGTCCGTTTGCAAGCCAAACAACCCGCTCAAAATAGGATTTACGACCATGGCCGCCGACCAGATCTGGTGGGGCGATCCGGTGGAGAGCGCTTGATAGAATGTGCCCGAATAGGCCTCGCCGACATGACCTAAGGATCCATCGAAAACAAGCATGGCGTTCGCGTGCAAGTTCGAATAGGCCGGCAGCGCGCGGTGATAGTGGTACTCCGCGACTGCGGCCCAGCCTGTGAATAGCGGCCACACCACCCCGAAGTGATATCCGCCCGGATCGTAGTAGAGATCGCGCGAGGAGAGAATCCGCATACCCCAGTCGGTCTGATGGTCGTTGCCAGCGAGCTGGCGAATCATAGTTCGCGCTCGCTCTCCATCTAATTGTTCGAACCACATTGGCACGGTGGCCAGAACACTCACGGCATCGACATGTTTAGAAATCGGAGTTCCACCGCCCGCATCGCGATCGTTGGGCAGCGCGTAATTGTAAATTTGCTTCTCGCTCGACCAGAACGCTTTATCAAACAGTGGCCTTTGTCGCTCGAATATTTGCTGCAGTTGTTGCGAGAGGTCCTCTTTGCCGACCATATGCGCGAGATGCGACAAGGAACGGACCGCCTCGAGGCCGAGCGAAGCCTGATAGATCTCTGCCCTTACCGGATAGAGCGGTCCGCCTTCGATCCAACCGTGCCCGACTCCGATATTCTGCGCGAAACCCTGCGTATCGTATGTAGACTGCAAGAACGTGTAGGCTTTCCAGAGATTGTCCCATTGCTGCCGCGCAAACTCTGTATCGCCGCTGCGCGTCACGTAATCGTTCATGGCAATGACGAAGAGCGGCGTGGCATCGGCAGACGCAAACGCATACGGAGTGGCCTTGAACCATTCCATGAAGTTCGCGCTCTGCGAGACCTCGTGTGGCACCTTCCCATCGGCGCGCTGATATTTACCGAGAAACTCCAAGGCGCTCCGCGTGGTGACAAAGTCGCCTGTCGCATCCAGCGCGAGCGACGTCCATTCCGCGTCCCGGCCAAAGAACCACGCAAACCCTGGACGCTCATCGTCCACAGACGTGTTGTATCCTGCCACTAGACCCTTACCCAAAAACGGATTGTCGACGACGCCCTGTAGCATGCTGATTTTTGCCCAGTCGTAAGCCGCTTGCATTTGCACGTCGGGCAATTCAAGTCTCACGGTCTGAGCCAGATAGTCGCGATAATATGTGGCCGAATCGTGCAGCAATTCGAGATAGTCTTTCGCCAAGTGCTGATAAAGATTTGTTGCCGTCCCACGCCCCGTGAAAGATGCCGCGATCACAATGAGCTTGGTCTCCACACCTTTCTCGGTCGCTCCCAGCAGAACGGAACTCTGGCGGGAAGTGGAGTAATTGCTCGAGTACTCTTCGAAGCCTCGAATGCCGGAAGGAGAGCCGACGGCCGCATCAAACTTTCCCGACTCGCTTCCGAAGCGGAAAGCGCGCAGCGCGCCATCCCAATCGCCATATGTGTCCCCTATTGTTCCCGGCCATTCCAACTGAAAATCCCTTTCAAAGACAGCCTCAATCTCCAAATGTCTCGTCGTGTTGACTTCGAACGCGATGACAGCCCCCATTTCGTTGACCGGGACGAACAGCGTTTCACGGACGGAAAACGTGTCGCCGCTGTAGACGATTGTCGTTGATTCAGGGCGGACGGTTAAAGTTCGGGCGAGCGTTTCGGCAGGAAGCACGGCTCCATCGACGTGAAACCGCAGATGAAAATCGCGCAGGATCTTCAAGGGATACACCCAGGCTTCGAGTTTCCCTTGCTCATTCCCGAAGAGACCGGCGTGAGTGCCGACTGCGGAGACGAACTCCCACGATCGAATCGGGCGCGACAGTTCAAGAGAAAGAGACGGCCCGCTTGCCGACAGGAACAAGTCAAGAAGAAGCGCTGTGCAGAGAACGGCCGTCACTTGAAGGGATAAGCGAGCACTTCGGCGAAAGAAACTGCGACGCTGAGTCATGTTTTCTGGAAGCGCTCGTAAAATGACGGAGACGCGTACGCGAAGAGTATAGCGTCGCGCCGAGAAAATTTGGAAGCTTTCAAGCGGCGCCAGTCGATAAATAATCCAAGGTTCGAAGCGGCGCCATCGTCCTGCGCTACCGGGCCCTTTCAGCGCTTGACAGTGGGTGCCTAGATGTCGCACTATGGCCGCGCATTAGAGGGAGGTCGCTTGCGTTTGAAGCGATTCAAATTACGCTCGCCATAACGGACATCGATTTCGAAGACAAGCGCGCCGATAGTTGAGGGCGCTCGGCAGCAATCGCGAGCAATTTCGAGTGGAAGCAAATTGGTAAGTATTTTGAATATTCAGTAACAGGAAGTTGCACTCGATAAGGGCCATAAAGGGGAATGTATGCGCGTGAGATCCTGTTCGCTCAGGGGTTTGTTTGTCCTTCTGTTGGCTAGCCAAACAGTTCTGGCGCAGTCTTCCGGATCGGTCACGGGCACGGTTGTCGACAATACAGGCGCCGTCGTCGCCGGAGCTCAGATCTCGGTCACCGATCCCTCCACCGGCTTTCGCCGTAGCACCAGCTCCAACAGCGATGGAAATTACCTGGTTGCGGGACTAGGAGCTGGCACCTACGACGTCACTATTACCGCTCCCGGCTTTGAGAAATTTGAAGCGCGGAAAGTGATTCTAAGAGTTGGCGAGAAGATCCGAGTCGACACAAAGTTGGTAATCGGTAAGGTCACAAGCGAGGTCGTCGTTGAAGGGAGCGCCGTCGGCAAGGTCGAGACGCAGTCCTCAGAAATGGCGGGTACGATTACGGGCGATCAAATCAGCCAATTAGAATTGAACGGCCGTGATTTCACTACGCTGATTAAACTTATCCCCGGGGTAAGCGATCAGACCGGCCAGGATGACGGAACCGTCGGACCCTCCGGCAGCGTCTCCTACGCCGTCAATGGAGGCCGCACCGAGTTTAACAATTGGGAAATCGATGGCGGCGAGGTGCTCGATACCGGAAGCAACGCCAACATCAACGTATATCCGAATATCGACGCGCTGGCTGAGGTTCGAGTGCTGACCTCGACCTACGGAGCTCAATACGGACGCAACGGATCGGGAACGATCGAGGCGGTGACGAAGTCGGGCACAAACCAGTTTCATGGCGAGGCCTTCGAGTTCATTCGCAACGCTTCTTTTAATGCACATAACTATTTCGATCTCCCCGGGAGCGAGAAGACCTATTACAACAAGAACGATTTTGGATACATCATTGGGGGACCCATCAAGAAAGACAAACTGTTTTTCTTCTGGTCGCAGGAGTTTCGCAAAGAAAACGTTCCGTTCGTCTACAACAATTCGGGTCAATTTCTCCCAACTGCCGCCGAACGGACCGGAGACTTTAGCGACGTCTGCCCGGCTCCAGGCACCCCATTTGTGAGAGGGAACGTGCCGCAAGGCAGTTCCGAAGCCGTGAGCATCAACTGTCCTGCCTACCACAAACACGGCAAGGATGCGAACGACAACCCAATCTTTATAGGGTTTCCTCACAACATTATTCCTTCGTCTCTTATGGATCCGGTGAACACCGATCCAATTGTGGCGAATATCCCCCTTCCAAACGCTAACGGAGGTCACTCTCTCTTTGGAACCTATGCCTCGCCCATCAGTTGGCACGAGGAACTCATCAAAGTCGACGATGCTGTGAACTCCAAATTGCGGGCCAATATCCGCTTCATTCACGATTCGTGGACACAGAAATATCCTATCTCCCCTTGGTCTGGGTCGAGTGTTCCGGCGATTGGAGGTACACTTCAGGGGCCGGGCATTAGCGTCGTGACGAATCTGACTTCGACCATATCTCCGACTCTTCTGAACGAGTTCGTGTTTAGTTATGCGGCCAATCATTTGCATCTCTTCAATACCGGGAGTGCATGGGTACGTCCAGCAAGCATGACCATGACGGGCATTTTCGAGAATGGTTTTGATGGAACAATCCCGGCGTTTGGCATCGGCGGCCCGGGAAACTTCAATCTGTCCGTCGATCCAGGATATCTGCCTTTTAACAACTCGAACCCCACTTACAGTTTTCACGACAACTTAACCCGCATTGTAGGAAAACATAACTGGCAATATGGCGTGTACTTCGCCCTGGTGCAAAAGAACGAAGACGCCGAGGAGGAGCCAAACGGAAGCCTCGGCTTTTATAACAATCCCAATACGGCGTATAAAGAAAAGAGTCCGCTAGGTGGACCATTCTCGAGCACTGGCAACGGCTTTGCCGACCTGCTGGTTGGGTACATTAACTCGTTCGCCCAACCAAATCAGAACCAGAAATATTACAATCGCTACAAAGTTGTAGAGCCCTATGTTCAGGACGATTGGCGTATAACGAAGCGTTTGACGCTCAATCTGGGTCTTAGGCTGAGTCTGTACGGGAGCTATCACGAGAAGTATCTCAATGCCTACAACTTTGATCCAAACGCCTATGTAGTTGCTGATGCTCCCACCCTGAACCCGAACGGATCATTGAATTTTCCACCCGGGCAAAGTGTTGCGACCATGACCGGAATGGTGCGCTGCGGCTATAACGGCATTCACAGCAGTTGCCAGTCGAATCATTTGCTGAACCCAGCTCCACGCATCGGGTTCGCGTTTGATCCCAGGGGAGACGGGAAGATGGCGATTCGCGGTGGATATGGCATTTTCTTCGAGCACGCGAACGGAAACGATGCTAATACCGAATCGCTTGAAGGGAATCCACCGGGAATCATCGCGCCCGTGCAGTGGTCTATCAACGGTTACACTGCAATCGGCGGCGGCGGAGTCGGGGAGATTTATCCCCTGGGTGGCGGAGTAAGTCAGCTAACTTCAATAACAACGCTTACGCAGTGGCCTTATATTCAGCAATACCACCTCGATATTCAGCGTGAATTGGCTCCTAACACGATCGTAACCGTAGCGTACGTGGGCAGCAAAGGAACACATCTTTCGCAGCAACTTGACCGGAACCAGGTGCAGTCGACTCCGGCTAACCAAAGTCCGTTCGTTCCCGGTCAAATCATCAGTCAGGGCGACTGTAATAATCTGGGAAATGGTGATAACTACCTCGACAACGGAACCCCAGTTACGGGACAGGCTCTTATTAATCTCAATATCGCATGCGGAAACGTAAATACAGATGCGTATCGCCCCTACATCGGATACGACTCGATCTACGGCATCATCGGAGGAGCAAACTCGAGCTACAACGCGTTACAGGTCTCGGGTCGACGGAATGCCGGCGGTTTGCAAGTCACACTTGCCTACACGTATAGTCACTCGATTGACAACTCGTCTGACCGCTACGATAGTGCTTTTGTGGACTCGTATAACCTTGCCTCTTATCGCGCGAGCTCGAGTTATGATCAGCGACACATCTTCACGGTCAGCTACATTTACAACTTGCCGATTTTCGAACACTCGCGCGGATTAAGAAGGTCGCTGCTCGCGGGCTGGCAAATATCGGGCATCACTACGGCTCAATCGGGTGAACCGTTCACCATTGTGAACGGGGGCACCTACGACAATGCAGGAGTTGGAAATAACGTGTCAGGCTCCGGATCGTTTGCAAATATTGTAGGAGACCCGCACGGTCCGAGACCCAGCTACGCCACAATTCCGGGCGTTCCAGAAGGCCCTTTGCTTTACAACCCAGCAGCTTATGCTCAGCCCACCGGTTTGACGTTCGGAGATTCGGGTCGCAACTCCCTCGGAGGACCCGGCCGCCTCAACTTCGACATGGGCTTATTCAAGCACTTCAAAATCGGCGAGTCGAAGGGGTTAGAATTTCGCGCCGAAGCTTTCAATACCTTCAATCATCCGCAGTGGAATGGTGTCAATAACACGGCATGCGGCTATGTCACGACGGGAGGATCTTCGAACGCCGGTTCTACAGATTGTTTGCTCGGCAATAGTGACGCTCAAGAAGAACCTAGCAACTTCCTTCACCCGAGCGGAGCTCATAACGGTCGCATCGGAGAGTTCGGGCTCAAGTTTATCTTCTGAATCGTTCGGGACTGTATTTGAAAGCGATGGTGCAGTCCTCAATTTCTAAATCTTGATCTTCGGCCTGTTGTGACATGAACTGACTCAAATGGGGGCAATAAGAGCATGATCGGACGCCGCGAATTTATCCGCAAGAACGCGATTGGCGCAGGCACGCTGCTACTCGGACGCCATCTGGGCTTCGCCTCTACATCCGCTCCGCCTCCTTCCGATTCGCGGATTGAGGTTTTGCTTGACGAAGTTCTGGGCACGATTTCGCCGAACATTTATGGGCACTTTCTGGAGCACCTTGGCGGCGTAATCTACGACGGCGTGTGGGTCGGAGAGGATTCCAAGATTGCGAATGTCAATGGCATTCGCAAAGCCCTGATCGACGAGATGCGCAAGATCAAGGCGCCCGTGGTGCGGTACCCCGGCGGTTGTTTTGCGGACAGTTACAACTGGCGCGACGGCGTCGGCCCGGTCGATCAGCGTCCGCGAAGGACAAACTTTTGGATTGAGGCCGACGCGGACTCGTCTCCCGCGAATCATCGCTTCGAAAGCAACCGCTTCGGAACCGACGAGTTCATGCGTTTCTGTAAGGCGGTTGGCTGTCAACCCTATCTGGCCGCGAATGTCCGCAGCCTTCCGGCGGAGGCGTTCACTCGCTGGGTCGAGTATTGCAATTCGCCGCGAGCCAGCACATCCATGTCGGAATTGCGCGCAGCGTCTGGTTCTGCGGAGCCCTATAACGTCCGCTTCTGGGGAGTCGGGAACGAATCGTGGGGATGTGGCGGCAATTTTACTGCTCCCGAATATGCGGTCGAGTTTCGGAGATACACGACATGGCTGCCAAAGTATGGGAAACCGCTGTCGTTGATTGCCTCCGGTCCAAACTCCGATGATGCCCAGTGGACGCGAGGGTTCTTTGAAGAAATTGCGCACAAGGATAAAGACTTGTTCGAGTCCATTTTTGGGTGGGCACTCCATTACTATTCGTGGAACTTGAGCCGCGGGCGGACGCAAGACTGGGATGCGGGCAAAGGGGATGCCCTCAAATTCGACACACAAGACTGGTATGAGATATTGCGCGAGGGCGATCGCCTGGAATCTCTCATTGAGAGTAACTGGCAGGCGATGGGCGAGTTTGATTCAGCCCACAAAGTGAAACTGGTGGTCGACGAGTGGGGCCCGTGGTACCGGGCCGGCAGTGCACTTACCCCCGGCAACTTGCTGGAGCAGACCCCTACGTTGAGAGATGCCATATTCAGCGCGATGACGTTGAACATTTTCAATCGGCATCCAGAGAAGGTCTCCTTGGCCAGTCCCGCACAACTGGTTAATTGCTTGAACAGCCTCTATCTTGCGCATGAAGACAAGTTCTGCGTAACTCCCGTGGGTCATGTGTTCGGCATGTACGCCGCACATCAGGGAGCTCAAGCGGTGCGAACGATCATTTCGGCTCCGTCTGTCAATTATGCCCGAGATGGCAAACCGGCTTCGTTCTGGGGATTGGGTTGCTCCGCTTCTCTGCGCGACAAAAGCCTTGTCCTCACGATCGTAAATCCGCACGTGAGCGACCCGCGGGAAATGGAGCTTGTTGTTCGAGGCGCAAATATTCGAGCGGCGACGAACACTCAACTGACCGCTCCCGACATTCATTCCCATAATACCTTCGATCATCCTGGTCAACTTATTCCGCAGCCCGGAGAAATCGTTTCGACATTGGGAAATAAGCTTACGATACAAGCGCCCGCGGCTTCAGTTAGTCAAGTTGTGGTAACTGTAGTTTAAGAAACGTCCCTTAAGTAAGATAGTAAGTCCTATAGCAAGCCAATAACATGGCAACAATCGTTGAGGTTGCAAAACGGGCTCGTGCTTCGACTGGCTCCGTCTCGAACGTGATTCGAGGGACGGTGCGGGTGAGCCCTCCCTTGCGGGCGCGGGTTGAGGCCGCGATTCGCGAGTTGGATTTTCACCCCAACGAAATTGCGCGCAGTTTGAAAGTGAACCAGACCTATATGTTGGGTATGGTTTTGCCCGATATCACGAATCCGTTTTTCCCGCAGGTGTTGCGGGGGGCCGAAGACCGAGCGCTGGAACGTGGGTTTCTGCTGGTGGCGGCCAACACCGACGAGCAGATGGAACGCGAGTGCCGCGTCGTCTCCGCACTGCGTTCCCGCCGAGTCGATGGAATTCTGCTGGTGCCCACACGCGGCAAAGATACCGACCACATTCGACGGGCGAGAGAGGCGGGCATTCCAATTGTTTGCCTCGACCGGACTCCAGCGGGCGTGAAAATTGACGCCGTCATGCTCGACAACGTCCGCGGCGCGCAGGACTGCGTGCGCCACCTCGTACGGACGGGCTACCGTAACATCGCGATCATCACCGGCTCTCTCGAACTAGGAGTGGCTCGTGAACGGCTTCAGGGCTACGAGGCGGGCTTGCAGGAAGCGGGCATCCCAACCTCGAAGCAATTGATCCTTGAGGGCGATTTCCGCGAGAATTCGGGCTACCAACTGGCGAAAGAACTTTTGTTGAGGCATGCTCGCCCGTCTGCGATTTTGGTTTCGAATGGCGTCATGGCGCTGGGCGTTCTCCAGGCGTTTGAAGAGCTCGGTGTGCGCTGCCCCGAGGACGTCGCTATTGCCACTTTTGACGATCTTGCCGGCGATCGTGCCTTCCATCCACGACTAACCGTGGTCGCCCAGCCGGGCTACGAAATTGGCGCTCGCGGGGCGACTCTACTAATGGACCGGATCGAGGGCAAGCTGACCAAGAAGTTCTCCGTGGTGCGGCTCGCTCCGACTCTGGTCGTCCGGGATTCTACACGCGGACGCGGCTCGATCGTCGCGTCATTTTCGGGCGCATCGGATGGGAATCGCAAGAGATTGGTGTAGGGAGTCAATTGTCAGTTCTTCGAAATTTAAGCTGAGCGACGCCGCTCAACTCGAATAGCCCCGCTCGCGAGCGCGTCCCGGCCTGACGCGACCCCAACCGCAATTCTGATGGGATGTGGAGGTAATGCGGCGGTGTTACGTGTTCTCAAAGCTCAGGAAAACATTTATTTGCCATTTTGCTGGTTTCCGCCTCCCGGCCGCGGGATAGAGCTTGAAATTGCAGAGGAGGTTGTATATAAAGGTGTCCCACCTTGAGCTTGCCATCCCGTTCCCGCTGTAAGCAAGTTATAGATAGAAATTTATGGAAAGAGTGATCGTCAGTTCCAAAGAGGTGTCGGAGATCACGGTTTCCACTCCGGACGGTCTACCGCCAGCGCCCAAGCTTCCTGCCCCAATCCCGTGGTGGGGCCGCGTACTATGCGCGTTGTTAGTTCTTGTACTCCCCGTGCTTTGTCTTGCAACTATCATTCTCCGCATAGCTTTCCGCAACCAATCGCCCCGTATCCGTTATGCCTGGACGTCCTATCTCAGCACGTTGCTTATTGTCAGCGGAATGCTCTATTTCTCCGCCAGTGTCATGGTAATCACGCTGGTGCCCGTGCCCGCGATTGTAAGTATCGGTCTCGGTGATCTGGACGAGCGCACGACATTCCCCAAACTTCCGGCGGATAAACAACTCAGCGCAGCGGAGGTTTCGCAGCTACTGAAGCCGCTGGTTGTGGTAATTTCACCCGCGCAGCGCAGGTGGTTCAGCGGCATCGAAGGCCCCTCGTCCAGCCTGGGAGCAGGGGTCTTGTTACAAGCAAGTTCGTCCGGCTACCTGTTCGCGACCGCGAAACATGTGGCGAATGAGTTCAACCCGCGGACGAAGGCCCACGTCCTCGTGGCGATGGCTTCAGGCATATGGGCCACAGGCGAAATCATCGCGCATCATGCGACGCTAGATTTGGCATTGGTTTGGGTCAAGCGTAACTCGGGGCAGGCAGATTTCGTGGAGCCGGTAACCAGCGCCGGTATGGTTGTGGAGGGCATTCCGATATTTGTGATCGGACATCCAGAAGGACTTAAGTACAGCCTGAGCACCGGCATCATATCGCGGCTGCATGATAGCGTGGTGCAGATATCGGCCTCAGTGAGTCCCGGCAATAGCGGCGGCCCGGTCTACGATGACCGGGGCAACCTCGTTGGAATCGTCTCCTCGATGGTGGACAAGAGTTTAAGTCCCAACGCGGAAAACCTGAGTTTTGCCGTCCAAGCCGATGCGTTGCTGCACGAAACGGGCTGGGAGTTTAGCGGAAATGGCGGTCAGTACTTACACCAATTCATCGAGGCCGAGTCGCAGAAAGAAAAGATCGCGGCAGAAAAAGCGGTCCCGGAGAGGTAGTTGCGAGTAATATGGCGACTATTAATGTAACCGTATACGATTCGACTGAAAATAAGCGCGTTCCTGTGGAATTGCCCGACGACGCTCCTTGCAACAAAATCATCGCGGTATTAGTACAAAAACTAAACCTTCCGACTAATGGACCAGATGGCGCGCCGCTGAGCTATAAGTTTCACCACAAGAACTCGGGTCGCCAAATTCAGGATAGTCAGACTTTGGCGGACGCCGCTGTCAGGGATGGTGACATCCTTCGCTTGCAGCCGGAGATCACCGCAGGTTGATCGCGATGGAACCATCCACTGTCACTGTGGCCTCGGCCGAGACAAAAGAAGACCGGTTCAGCCGCTTTCGACTGATTCCCTGGTGGAATCAAGAAAAGATCCAGAGTACTCGCGTGCTGGTTATTGGAGCGGGCGCGCTAGGCAATGAAATCCTCAAGAATCTCGTTCTGCTGGGGTTTCGCGAAATCGTGATCGTCGACATGGATCGCATTGAGGAATCGAATCTCTCGCGAACCGTCCTTTATCGCAAAGAAGATGTCGGGGAATGCAAGGCCGATGTGGCCGCGCGCGCGGCGCAGGTCATGTGCCCAGATGCGAAGGTGCGCCCTATAGTGGCGAACATAATGCATAGCTGCGGCCTCGGATTGTTCAGGTGGAGCGACCTCATCCTGGCGGGCCTGGATAATCGCGAAGCGCGGCTATGGATCAACCGCTCGGCCTGGAAGCTGAATCGCCCCTGGATCGACGGCGCCATCGAAGGAATTAACGGGGTGGCGCGAGTCTTTCTCCCCGGCGCGCCGCCGTGCTACGAATGCACTCTTGGGGAAACCGACTGGAAGCTGCTGGAACGCCGCATGTCGTGCAACCTGCTTGCCCATGAACCCAACGTCGAGGGCAAAGTGCCGACTACCCCAACGATTTCATCCATCATCGCGGGTATTCAGGTCCAGGAAGCCGTGAAATTGATCCACGGCTTACCCACACTTGCCGGGCGCGGGTTCGTTTTTGAGGGATTGAACCACACGTCCTATCCGATCACATACACGGAAAACCCGGATTGCATGAGCCACTACGTGCTGCAATCGGTGGTCGAATTACCGCAGCGCTCCCAGGAAATCACACTGCGCGAAATTCGAGAGCGGGCCCAGCAGGACATGCACTCCTCGGACGTGGTCATAGAATTCAGCCGGGACGTGATTACGAAACTGGCATGCTTGGCGTGCCATGAAGAGGAACGGCGATTTGCGGCGTTGGGAACTGTGAGTTATAACGAAGGCCGCTGTCCCCGGTGCGGACAGATACGGACCGTGGTGACCTCGCACAGCTATGACGGATGTGAGGATTTCGGCGACCTCCCGGTTAGCGCGCTGGGATTACCTCTGTACGACGTATTCACGGGGCGGGAGAACGAGCGGGAAATCGGCTATTTGATTTCCGGCGATCGGGCCGAGGTGCTTGGGCGGTTGAGCGTGGAATCCGACAATGAAGCGTAAAGAAAACGTGATGTCAAAAGGTCCTAACGTCTTGATCGACACCGATGTTCTCCGGCAGATTCGACAGCATGCGCGCTCCAGCACGAAGACCGAGGTCTGCGGCGTTCTGATTGGAAGCGAAAAGGACAAGCAAGTGGAGGTGGAGGCCTGCATCGCGGGATTGAACGCGGCGCAGGGCGGAGCGCATGTCACGTTTACGCAAGACACGTGGGAACACATCTACAAGATCAAAGATGCCGAGTATCCCGTTCATCGCATTGTCGGTTGGTACCACTCGCATCCAGGGTTCGGCGTTTTCCTTTCGGATCATGACACTTTTATTCACCACAACTTTTTTTCCTCCCCACTGCAGGTTGCCTGGGTATATGACCCGCATAGCGATGAAGAAGGTTGTTTCGGTTGGCTCGGAAAGCGTCTGGAAAGACTTTCGGAAATCGCCATTACCGATCGGAAGGGCGGAGAACTGGCTGGCGAGTCGGGGAAAGCTGAGCCGGTAATGTTGCCCGCGGAGGACACTGAGGCCACCGAAACTCCGGAACCGAAGCTTGAGATCTCACGCAATGCCGTCGAAGCACGTTCCGCGTGGTTGCGCTGGACAGTGACGATTGCTTCTTATCTCTCCGCAGCTGTCCTGGGTTTTACGCTGTCGTGGTTCCTGTTCCCGCAGATTCTTCCAATACCGTATCTGTTTGACTCCAGAACCGGACAACTCATTGGCCATCTCGACCTGCGTACCGGCCGTCTCGTGATGGAGACCGAGGCGAGCCCCACCTTCGAACCGGGAAAACTGTTGCCGCCAGCCGTGGGTCCCGGACAGGCGCCAGCCCAGACAACGCCACCCGCGCCGGGTCGCGGCAATGAAAATGACAAGGGGAAAAATGGTCAGCAATAGCAACGAGCCTATCAAGATCACACTGGACGATCTGGCTCAAGTCCCCACGCCGGAGGCTCCCCCTTCGGCGGTAGTTTCGGCGACGGGAGCCCGGAGCTATGGCTCGATCAGCACTGGAGATGAGGTTCTCGCGGCGGTTGGCGAAGAACGCGGCAGCTTTCTGCTCCAGGGCTGGTTTTATCTCGGCCTTGCCGGATTCGCGGGTGCTCTGATCGGCTGGGCCATCTGTGAGCCCGCGTTCGTCGATGGCCCATCGCCACACCGGTGGGGAAACACCTGGCTGTTACCTATGGTGGTCACTCTGATTTGCGTGGCGTGCGCCATCTCCGAAAGCATTGTCGAGCGATCTTTTCGCAAAGCTCTGATTCGTTCTGCACTCGCCTTGCCACTAGGGGTTGTACTCGGCTTCGTTTTCTATGCGTTTGCCAACATCATCTTCAACGTGGGAATTGCGTTCTGCAGAGGTGCGGGCGCGCAAAGCTTCCGAAATCCCGCGTTGTGGATTGTACGCGGCATTGCGTGGATGGTGTTCGGGGCAGCCGCTGGATTGGTCTACGGTATCCTGGGCCAATCGTCCAAGAAGGCTCTCTATGGGGCATTGGGCGGGATCATGGGCGCCGGAATTGGTGGCGTAATTTTCGATCCAATTGGCTTGGCCTTGCATGGCGCAGCAACCAGCCGTGCAGTTGGGTTCGGATTGCTCGGTATGGCTGCCGGTGTTGGCATGGGTCTCGTCGAGAGTGCGCTCAAGGACCGTTGGCTTTACGTCACCGCAGGACCGCTTGCCGGTAAGCAGTTCATCCTTTACAAATCCGCTACCGTGCTGGGTAGTTCGCAGCAATGCGATATTTACCTGTTCAAGGATGCCAACATCCTGCCTCAGCACGCAGTGGTGGAGATTACTGGTTCAAGGGTACAAATCCGCTGCGCGCGCCCGGTTTTCGTCGGTGGCTCACCTACCCGACTTCAGGTGTTGCAGAGCGGCGCGATCGTGCAGATTGGTCGTTATACATTTCGATATCAGGAAAAACACAAGAAATGAATGCCGTGTGCCCCTATTGCCGGACGGAAATCGACACCATTGACGGTGGGGGGATGGAATGTTCCGGTTGCGGTACGCCGCACCATCAGGATTGCTTTACCGAAAATGGGGGCTGCACGGTTTTCGGCTGCGCCCAAGCACCGGCGGACGAGCCCAAGATCAGTCTTGCTGGTCATGAATTGATTTCTTCTGCGCTTGCCTCGCCGGAAAGCTTGGGTTTACCCGCCCCTGGGGCAACGATTGCCCCGCCGCCTCCTCCAGTCCTGAACACGCGAGACACGACTTCCGTACCTCCTCCTCCGCGACTTCCCGGATACCAAAACTCGCTACCGTCCAGTGCTGCATACAACTCGGTGGGTCTAACGGCAGCGGAGTGGTACGCGGGCGTCGAAGCGCGCAAAAACCGAGTGGTGTATGTTCTGTTGGGTTTGTTCCTGGGGTTTTTGGGGGCGCACAGTTTCTATGCGGGATATTATCGCCGTGGCGCCGCGCAGGCGGCGCTTAGTGTGTTTTCGTGGTGGTTGTTTTCGCAGGGTTATGGCAGTCTTATCAGCTGGATTTGGGCGGTAGTCGAAATCTGTATCGTCACGAAGGACGCTGACGGAGTTCAGTTCTCGTAGCACGGATAGCCAATGAATTATTTCGTTACTCGCGATGGTCAACAGTACGGACCTTACACTCTGGCTGATTTGCAGCGTTATGTGGCAACCGGCAGCATTTTGGTCACGGACATGACCCGCAGCGAGGGCATGACCGAATGGATCCCTGTTTCTCAGGTGATCGGAAATATTCCGGTGCCCGTCGCGCCGCAAACTTCCTCGATCGACGCAGGGACTCTGTATCCCGACCCTCCAAATCTGCATTGGGGTATTGTGGTGCTCCTGGGCATTGTCACTTGCGGCCTCTTCGGCTGGATTTGGGCATTCGTCCAGGCTGTTTGGGTCCGCAAGGTTCGGCCCGAGTCCAAGGGTCTGATCTATCTTGCGATTGCGGTGGGATTATTCGCAGCGACTATATTTTTGAGTATGAACAGGGAGGCCCGGTCCTTTGGACCGTTGCTGAACTTGGCGGGTGGAGTGATGTGGTTAGTTGCTGCGTTTAGTATGCGGTCTGATATCGAGGAACACTACAATTCGGCCGAGCCGATCGCGCTCAGGTTGAGCGGTGTGATGACCTTTTTCTTTAATATTTACTACTTCCAATATCACTTCACGCGGATTAACGAACTGAAAAAACAAGGACGGTTTGTTATTCCTCAGGCAGTGTAGACAACGAGCGAATGTAGTATGAACTACTTCATTTCTCGAAACGATCAACAGTACGGACCCTACACTCTGGCGGATTTGCAACGCTATGTCGCCTCCGGCAGTATTTTCGTTTCCGACATGACGCGCAGCGAGGGGATGACCGAGTGGGTGCCGGTTTCCCAAGTCATCGGCAACATCCCCGTTCCGTTGCCGGCAGTGCGTCCCGCGGATTTGGGATTGTCGAGGGACGGCAACAAACTCATCGTAACCCGAGGGGCGTCGCTTCCTTCGTATTGTGTCAAGTGCGCTCAACCGGCCGGCAGCGCTCCCTGGGAAAAGAATTTTGCCTGGTGTAGCCCATTGTTAGCGCTTGTGCTTCTCCTCGGAGTAATCGGCATCGTCGTCTATTTCATTGTGTATTACAACACGCGTAAGCAAATGACGCTTATTGTTCCCCTTTGCGAAGAGCATCGGCTCACCCGAATAACCAAGCTGTGGGTAGGGAGCTTGCTGTTGATCGCCTCGCCCTTGCTCATGATAGTCGGTGCAATCTTAGATAAGAACGAGCTGATCGGCCTCGGATTCTTCTCGTTCTTGATAATGGCGATCAGCGGAGGGGCCGTGCTGATCCAATCGAAACCGCTACGACCCAAAAAGATCGACGATCAACAGGGCATTTTTGTGGGTGCACGCGAGCCTTTTCTGCAGTTCATCGATTCTCACAGCCAGTCGGCATTCGGGACAGGTTACTGACGGACATGCGCTGGAAGATTCATTTCGCGGTAACAATATTGCTGAGCTCCATCGCGTGTCTCTATTGGCTCCCACCCACGCGTTATGGCTTCTATCCGCGTTGCCCGTTTTTTGTGCTTACGAGTCTGGAGTGCCCCGGCTGCGGAATGACGCGTGCGTTAGCGGCCCTTCTTCACGGTCAGTTCGCGCTGAGTTGGCATTACAATCCGTTAGCATTGTTGTTACTGCCGGCACTAGCAGCATATTTTGCCACGGGCTATGGCCGACTCATCCGGCACGGAGAGTGGTCTTTGCCGCGATTACCGTTGTTGATTCCGGTTGCAGTGTTAGTGTCCATCACACTCTTTGGAGTGGCACGAAACCTACCTGGGACGGTACTGTGACTTTATGATTTCGCCGAGAATTCGCCGACTCAAACACGACTACGATAATCTGGTGCAGCGCTTTAACCAATGGCCGCTTATTCAGATGAGTGGCACGGCCGGCATGCCACCGGAAGTTTATCGCTTCACTTACTCCATTAAGGGACTGTATGTAGCTGCGAGCGGCGAGATTCTCGAAAGGGATATGCACGTGCTCGAAGTAAACCTTTCGCTCGGCTATCCCCGGAGGGCCCCACAGTGCCGCATGTTGACTCCAGTCTTCCATCCCAACTTTGACGAGGCCAGTGTCTGCATTGGTGACTTCTGGGCCGCTTCCGAAAGGCTCGACGATTTGATTACGCGCATCGGACGCATGATCGCCTACCAGGAATACAACACAAAGAGCCCGCTGAATGGACTGGCAGCAAAATGGGCCGCGCAGCATCAGGAATTGCTGCCAGTAGATCCGCGCGCGGTCGCGCCTCCCATCGCTGCCACCACCGAAGCGCCAAATCCATCACCAGGAATGGCGACGCCTGAGCCAGACCCATGGGTCGCACCAATTGTGATCGAATCGGCCTGAACGCCTCTCTGCTTCGTGTCGCAAGGTGCGCCACTGAGCAGCCTTGCCAGAGCATCGTCTACAACAGTTGTGCGGGCGCTGCCGTCTAGGACGCAAAAGAGTCTATCGGCAGTTGCGGGTCGGGTTTGAAAGGCGTGCTACGAGCTTTTTGACTGGCAGAGGAGATCTGTTTCGCAGTTAACAATTTTTCCAGCACCGGAATCATGTAGTCCCCGCGACGGTCGCCGGCCATCGACGCAGCGGAAATCCAGGCGTACGCCGTCTCGAGATCTTTTTTCACGCCGAGACCGTTGGCGTACATGTAGCCGAGTTTGATGCGCGCGGCGGTAGAACCTTGGGCGGCTGCTTTCTGAAACAGGCGAAATGCTTCGACGTTGTTCTGCGAAATACCTTCGCCGCGCAGATACATGTCTGCGAGATTGTTTTGCCCCAGCGGATTCCCGGCGTCGGCAGCCTTGCGATACCACGCGATGGCGGTCTCGGCGCTGTGTTGGCAGCCTAAGCCTTGGTCGTACAAATAGCCGAGATTGGTCTGCGCGTCTGCATCGTTCGCCTCGGCTCCTTTCTGAAACCAGCGAAAAGCCTCAGCGTAATCATGGCGGACGCCCTGTCCGTTAAGGAACAGGATTCCCATGTTGTAGTAGGCGCGGGGAAAACCTTGAGCGGCGGCAGCGTTGAGCCAGTGCAACGCCCCAGCATAGTTTACTGGGGTGCCCCAACCGTTCATGTACATCACCGCCAAGTTGACCTGGGCTGGCGCGTATCCGCGTTGAGCGGCTCGCTCGAACCATTTCAGCGCTTCTTTCTCGCTGTAGTCTGGTCCGATTATTAGGATTGAAGCCATCCCGAGCTGGTTTTGTTCGAAGACGTGGCCCTGCGAGGCCATCTGTTGAACGACCTTCGAACTGCAGACGGGTTGTTTACTGCTGACGAGGCGAGATACTACCGCCAGGCTGCATTCCTCTTTTGCAAGCTTCTGAGCTGGAACCTGCCCGACACCAAGCATCAGTAGGGCCGTGACTACCACGAGCGCCAATTTGTTTTTCATAGAACCTCTATTTCAGCCGAGATTGAAACCGGCGAGAATGTATGGTCGAATCTTCCGATAGGCTCCAGATACCTCAATGCACGCGGGGTACTTTCTGCAGAGGGCGGAGGTCATCCGATAAGCACATGGCGAGAAAGAACTTGTGGAAGGTGACAGTGTTGTGGCAGCAAACCGGTGACGTAGGTCAAGCGGCTAATGCGGCATCTTCTGACTAGCGGGGGCAGCCGCGTGCCGGGTGCACCGTTGGGGCGGATTGGGAGTCTATATTATTTTGGAAATGGGGAACTTACCTCTCGCGGAGCGCGTAGTTACAAATTTAGCCGGAGGCGTGGGAGTGGTACGCCTGCACCTGCCAGATCGTTATGATTATGATGATGAGGCGCGAGGGCTAAAGCAACCAAAAGGTCTGGGTTTCCCAGGGCAAAGTGACCACGAAAGATCGAGGGAACTCCGAACATGACACCGAATAACATACCGCACTGCGTTCGCTTCGGACCCTACGAGGCCGACTTCCACACTCAGGAACTCCGCAAGCACGGCATGAAGCTCAAGCTTTCGGGCCAGCCACTGCAAATCCTGCAGATGCTGCTGGCGCGCCCTGGAGAGTTGGTGACTCGCGAGGAGCTGCAGAAGCAACTCTGGACCGACGATGTCAACGTCGATTCCAACCATGGCCTGAACGCGGCGGTGAACAAACTGCGGGACGCGCTCAGCGACTCGGCGGAGGAGCCCAAGTACATTGAGACGCTTCCGCGGCGCGGGTACAGGTTTATCGGGACGATTCAAGCTGAACCGTCGCTACCGGAAAAGCTCACTGCGATACCGCTCACGGTTACAGCGCCAATTCCGAGTCCAGCCGCTCCGGAGAAGGACCAGGAATTTTACGAACCGGTCGAGCACAAGATGCTTGCCGCGGTTGCTCCTGTGGTTGCTCCACGGCGAAGAAAGGTCACACGCTGGGCATTCTTTGCTACCGTAGGGATGCTCCTGTTAGGACTTCCAGTGGCCTCATTTCTAAGCAGGAATCAGGAGATGACTGAAAATATCTTGACGCTGGTTCGCAAGGATGTCGCGGAGAACCTGGCTGCTGCGGCCAAAAGCTCGCAAGCGCACCCGGAGCTACGCCGCTCGAAGGGCGGCAACGCGACGGTTCCAGACGTAAAAGGGGGGGAAGGGGAAGTTTTTGCGAGCCGCGAGCACCGCGACGAAATTATGGTTGGCCGCGTCAATGAGAGCACTGGGAATGGCGAACTGCGTGGAAGCATTGGGGTCCCACAAATACTGACGATTTCCGGCAAGGAGCCGGGCAGCCCCATGATGCGCACCGTGATTGCCGATGACAGCGGCAACGCCGGTCCGCAATTCTCACCCGACGGCAAGCGGATCGCCTACATGTCGACGCGGACCGGTTCCTGGCAAATCTGGGTAAGCGCTACGGACGGCTCGCATCCGCGGCAGGTAAGTTTCACCGAAAGTGCCGGAACTCCGCGCTGGTCGCCCGATGGGCGCAGCATCGCCTTTGACGCTCCCTATGATGGGCAGACGCAGATTTTCGCTATTAAGGTAGACGGCAACGAGCAGGCGCGCCCGATCGTGAAGGGCCTGGTGCCGAGCTTTTCGCGCGATGGGAAGTGGATCTACTTTGCCTCCGATCAAACGGGAGACTGGCAGGTATGGAAGGTGCCGGTAGGTGGAGGCCGCGAAGTCCAAATCACCACCAATGGCGGATTCGCCGCACTCGAGTCCGCGGATGGCTATCTCTACTACTCGAAGTCGAGGTATCCGCAGCCGGAAATCTGCCGCGTATCGATCAACGGCGGGGCGGAGGCTTGCGTGCTGCAGCACCTGCGGCCCCGCACTTGGGCGAGTTGGGCGGTGACGCGAGAGGGTATCGTGTTCGCTGAGGACTTGCCGAATGGGCGGCCAATTCTCAGCGTTTATAATCCGGCAAAACGGCAATTGCGCGACTTGGTTTCGCTACGCAGTGCACCATTCTGGTTGGGAGCGAGTGCCGATGGAAAACGTGCGATCATGAATGACGCGGATGAGCGGCAGATTTCGATGGTGGATAATTTGCCGTGATCGGCCTGGGTCCGAACTTAGTCTGAGGTCGCCGATGAAGAATCTGTCCTGCGCCGGGTCGGCTACGGCGATAGGAGTTCCGGCGGGCAAAAACAACCCCGAAGCGTTCTAGATACCGGGCCATTCTCTACCAGTTCGGCGGCCCAGTTCTCGGGTGAGAGCCGCTTGTAGAAATCCTCCGAGGAGCCGCTCAAGTCCCGCTGATCGAAACTGGTAGCGGGCACAATGCATTCTTGCTTGGCAGCAGGCTTTCGGCCAATCCCTAATTGGTTGCAGCTCGCTGTCTCAGCGTGAACACCTCGCAACTTTGCACGCTCTCGGGCCGGGACCCGGTCCAGGTTCTAGCGGATTTCAAGCCTGTCCACATCTGGCTTTTCTGGGGATCGTGTCATATACGGTCGCGGCTCGGAACACTCATAGTACGAACAAAGGCGACACGAACAAAGCCGGTACGAACACAGACACAGTGCGGGGTGCGCCCGAGCGAGCATGAAGCAATCCGATCTCCGCGGTGAACTCGAGAGGCTGCATCCGGCGAGCTTTGGCTGGGCGTTGTGGTGCTGCGATCACCGGCGGGACGAGGCCGAGGAAGTCTTGCAGACCGCGTACTTAAAGGTGATGGAGGAGGCGGCGAGTTTCAACGAGAATTCGAGCCTGCGCACCTGGTTTTTTGGCGTGATCCGGCGCACGGCGGCAGAGCGACGGCGCAGGCGCTGGGTGCGCGAGCATTTACTGGACCGGTGGTGGACGCGAGAGCCGGCGGTGATCTCTGCGCCTGATCCGGAGACCAGCGCAAGCTGCTCGGAGAGCAGCCGAGCCCTGCTGCAGGTGCTGGGAGGATTGCCGAAGCGACAA
>Ga0302275_10001635_pt1 | contig 24025 bp, 9 predicted proteins | sample III_Bog_N2_2_FD_200229 | JGI IMG/M metagenome (GOLD analysis project Ga0302275, IMG submission 200229) | Peat permafrost microbial communities from Stordalen Mire near Abisko, Sweden - III_Bog_N2_2 | ecosystem: Environmental > Terrestrial > Soil > Wetlands > Peat | place: Sweden: Abisko... | reverse complement strand
GGCCGTCTGGTGGAATTCGAATCCTTTGAAAGCCAGACCGGGCAGATCGGAACCGAGAGAGCGTTCGAGTGATTCGTGAAGCTCCCTGGAGTCGGCTTCTTTGATTCCGTAGCGCGCCCAGGTGGCGTCGTCGCCGGTGAAGACCTCATTGACATCTCCGGCCAGCGCGCCGTCTGGGGTCAGGGTGAAAGAGCCTTTGCGGCTGAGGCCGCCCGATTCCGGAGAAAGCACCGGCATGCGCAAAACCTGGCTGTTCGATCCGTTGGCGAGGATGCCATAGGAGCCTTGCAAATCTGAGCGGATGAGGCCGACGGGAGTGACTTCGTCGGTGGGATCGAAGATGAGCATGGTTTTGCCGTTGACCGCCTTGACGGTTGCCATGAGGCGGGGGTCGATTGGGCCGTCGGGCAGCTCGATAGCGGCGATCATGTGATCGCCAATGATGGACGGAGCATCGGGATCGATGACGCCGCGACGCGAATCGACGTGAAGATAATGGGCTCGGATGCCCACGGCCTGGAGCATGGAGATGAGAATGGTGGTTTTGTCTTTGCAGTCGCCGTAGCGATTGCGATAGATGTCCGCGGCATAGTGCGCCTGCTGTCCGCCGATTCCCCGCATGATGATGAAGTAGCGGATGTTTTTTTGAATGTAATCGGTGATGTGTCCGAGTTTGGAGTAGAGGTCGGAAGCACCGGCTGTAAGCTCTTGAGCTTTGGCCGTGATTTCAGGAGTGGGATCGGGACGGTGCTCCTCCAGTTGCTCCGTCCACAGGCCGATCTCACGCCACTGGTTATCGGCGCCTTTAACGGCAACCTCGCCCCATTTCACCGACATTCTGGCGACCAGCGCGTACCAGTCGGGAGTGCTGTAGATGTTTTCAAGATCGAGAGCGGGCATGTTCTGGATTTGCCAGCGAAGGTGGTTGGCGGAGACCTCGGAGGGCTGGACGGGGGGATACTTGCCCCACGACTCAGCGAAATGGCCACCGGGAGGAAGCGAAAGCTCAAGCGCCTCGGAAACGATGGGAATGGAAGACTGGATCCACCAGTCCTCCTCGTCCATGTAGGGGCGGAGGTGCTTCTCGGTTTCGCAAACCACGACCGCGCCTGGATCGCTGGCGGGTGGATTGACGGTGCGGGTCCGCTCAGTGAACTGCAGCTCTGGCGCTTCCGCCTCTCCTTTATCGAGGAAATCGGATTCCATGGCCTGAAGCTGTTTGCCGTCGGGCGTAAAGGTCCAGGAGCGGAAGTAATTGAGCTTCTCGTCGACGTCGTAGGCGATGGAGCAGTGGGAATGTCCGCGGCCCTGGGGTTTGAGAATGCGCACGGCACTGCGCTCACGCTCCACGGCATGGTTCTTGTCGTCGACCGTAATGAGGTACTCATCGAAAAGAATGACGGCTGGGGCATTGCCGACTAAGGCAGGGGTTGGCGTTTTGGCGGCTTCGACGGCCCAATCCGGGGCGGGTTGAGGATGTTCTCCGGCGGCAGCGGGAGGGATGGCGGTGAAGGCGACGCAAGCGGCCGCAATGGCCAGAGCTGGAAGACTGCGAAGACGCGTGTTCATCAGTTCCCTTTCGCTGCGGAGGATGCACCTGTTAGGACGAGTTGTTGCTGGTCGGCGGCGGCCACTTTCTGGTAGAAGGCGCGGAGGTCCTGGTATTCGTCGGGTTTGGCGAGAGTGAAGGCGCGCGAGAACTGACGAACGACAGTAACCTGGGCAGGCTCTGCTTTCGATTTGGCGACGAGTGCGGCATGGCCCTCCCAGGCTACCTTGGTGTCCTGAGGGGCGCTCTCCACGGCGAGCCCTGTTGGCAGGTGATAGACGACCTGGTCGGTGATTTGTTCGCCATAGTGCATATCGACGGGCTGGATGCGCCGGGATTGATCGACGAACGGGACGCGCCCGCCGGTTTCAAAGAAGAAGCCGGGGATGAGGAGGCGTTTGGAAGTTGCCGCTCCCAGGGTACCCTGGGCTTTGATGATAGCCATGAGGCTTGAATCGGGATTGTCGAGGCCCAGGAAGTGATCGACGTGGACCTCGACGCCTTCCGGGGTCATTGACTGGAGCCAGCGGTCAAATCGATGCTTGACCTCGTCGAGGTCGTAGCGGAGAGCGTCCTGACGCCAACGGAGGGCTTGTTGTCCGGCCATGACGAAGCGGAAGTCGCCGGTGGTGACTCCGTGAGCGTCGAGGTCGATATCGCCGGCACGAAGCAGGGTGTTTGCTGTGTAGGCCTGAATCGAGGAGGTGGCGAACTCGCTGCCGGCGGAGGCTTCCCGAATGCCTCCGGCAGAGGAATGCCTCCAGCTGAGGGTTTGGAAGGGGCACATTTTTTCGCCGGGGTCGAGAAGGATGTCTTTGCCGCCGGTGGAGAGAACGACTACGTCGTCGGTGAGCTGCCCGAAGTAGAGATAGCCGGGAGTGAAAATGCCTTTTTCACGATCGACGACCTTCAAGTCGTAGGCGGTGAGTCCGGCAGCGCGGAGCATGGCCAGGTAGAGGAGCGCGATGTCGTTGGAAGATCCTCTTTTCTGGGACAGGGTGTCTTCGGCGCGTTTAGCGGCGTGCAGGCCCAGTTGCTTGAGCTCCGCCTTTTCCCTGGCACGGGAAAAGTCAGAGTTATCGAGAGCCTGAACGGCTGCGTAGAGTTTTCTGGCTTTATCGAGATCGGAATCGGTTGGAGCAATCAAGCCGGCCACTGCGCTGCGGATGGATTTGGTGGGCTCAGCGAAATGATCCGTGTCTTTTGACCAGAACTTTGACTCGTCGATCCAGAAATTGGCAGGGCTCTTGGCGTTCTTGTAGTAGAAGACGACCTTGTAAAGAAGGCTGTCGACGGGCGGCATCCACTGTTCATCCGGGGCGGGAGGAATGTCGGTTACGTCGATGCTGTAGCGGCCGATGGCGTCGGCCTCCACCTGGACACCTGGTGGAAGGATCGGCCAATAAATGAGGGTGTTGACAACATTTCCATGTTCATCGGTGAGGTAATTGCTGGTCTGGTTTTGCGTACCGCGCAGGAACGCCTTGAATGGGGTGAACTTATAGTGCGCCTGATGAACGAAGTAGGGGCGTTGAATCTCCCAGGTTGGGGAGGAGTAAATGTACTCGTCGTAGTCGAGTTGATAGCGGTACTCGAGGATGCTTCCGACGCCCACATCGGGCAGCGTAAACACCTTGCGGTTCACCTGTTCGTCCCCGCTCTTTGCAATCAAGAGGTCCGCGGACTTGACGGTAAGCGGAGTAATGGTTCCGTCAGGGTGGATTGTGCGGCCCTTGATGTCGTTGATCCTGGTTTCGCCATGAAGATAGGGAACATCGATAGTGGCCAGATCCTTGCCCTTGTCCTGAAGAACTTTGATTCGCACGTACTTGCTGTAGTAGTGGAGTTGATCGTCGGAGACTTCATCGATGTTGAGGTAGACCGCGGCGGCGCCGGGGGCTTTGGGATCGGCGGTCATGCTTAGCTCTTCCTGGGTGGGCGCCTGAAACTGAGCACGAAGGAGGGGCGTCGCAGCCATGGCGAGGAGTGGAATGAGACTGCGCAGGACGGCGGAGATCCGCATCTAGTTTTCCTCTTGCAGGTGGTTAAGTGGAAGTGTACCGCGAACGGGAACTAACTCGCAGTTAGTTTTTGCTGGTACCTTTGGCCGGAACGAGTTAACAGCTTGGTGAAAAAGTCGAATATCGAGGCAGAGTTTTCGAAAACATCCCTCAGGGGCTAAAGCCCAGAAATTTCCCGGCATTTGCGGCACGACTAAAGTCGTGCCCTGACACAAGGCGTTCGGTCGTGCGCTGATACAAGGCCTTCGCAAATTGCACTGGACGCGAGTTTTTGCGCAACCTGTTAAGCCGTGCCCTTTCAAGAAACCACCTATTAGCTTCCACCCGAATTGCAATGCGCGGGATCCATTTCATCTCGCGGGAGTGTCCAGGACGAGTTGCTGCTGATCCGCTGCGGCAACCTTCTGGTAGAAGTCACGGAGAGCGCCGTACTCGTTTGCCTGGAGGACGGTAAAGGCGCGGCCGAAGGTCCGCAACAGGGTTACATCGCTGCCGGCGTTGGACGACTTTATTGTCAGCATGGCATGGTTTGGCCAGGGAAGCGACGTGGCCTGAGGCATGGTCTCGACAGTGTAGCCGGTGGGCATGTGGTAGATAACCCCATCCTTTGTCGTCTGGGCGTAGTGCATATCGACGGGTTGGGTACGGTTGGGCTGTTCGATGAAACGGGTATTGTTGCTGTTGGAAAAGAAGGTGCCGGGAAGCAATAGGCGCTTGGGCGTAGCGGAGCCTGGAGCGCCGTTTGCGCTGGCAAAGGCGGCCAGATCGGAGCTGGGATCGTCGAGCCTGGCAAAACGGGTGAGATGGGCCGCGACGCCGCTTGGAAGCTGGGTTGAGATCCATTGATCGAAGCGGTGTTTGAGGGTGTCTTCGTCGATGGTGAGAGCGAGTTGGCGCCAATAGAGGGCCTGCTGGCCGGCCATGGAGAATTGCAGCCTGGCTGTAATTTCGCCCCCCGCGCTGACGGTAACATCGGCGATGCGCGTAAGTGTGTTGACGTCGTAGGCCGACTGGGGCGTGGTCCAGGGCGCAACTCCCTTGTCGTTGAACCGGATGCCTCCGGCGCTGGAATGCTTCCAATCGACCAATTGAAACGGGCACATCTTCTCGCCGGGATCGAGGACGATTTCATTGCCGCCAGTGGCGAGGATGATGACGAGATCGTTGAGCTGCGACCAACTGAGATAGTTCTGATTGAAAATCGCGTTATCCCGGTTCACGAGCTTCATGGGATAAGCGGTGAGGCCGGCCCCGCGCAGCAGCGCGAGATAAAGCATGGCGATATCTTCGCCAGAGCCGCTCTTCTGTTTCCAGGTGTCTTCGGCGCGCTTGGCTGTCTTCAGGCCCTCCTGCTCGAGCTCGGTTTTGGATTTTGCACGCGAGAGGTCGGTGTTATCCAGGGCCTGTACGGCGGCGTATAGCTTTTTGGCTTTGTCGATATCGGAATCGCCAGGCGCAACAAGGGTAGTAACCGCGTACTTGATATCGCTGGTGGGCTCGGCGAATTTGTCGACTTCCTTGTGCCAGATGTTGGCCTCGTTTGTCCAGTATGCTGCCCCCGAATTTCCCGGCGCGTAATAGAACTTGACCTGATAGCGCTGACTCTCGATGGGCGGCATCCACTCCTCATTCGGCAGCGGTGGAACATCGGCAATGTCGAGGCTGAAGTGGCCGGCATTGTCGTTTTTCAAGGCTTTTGGATTCGGCAGATTGGGGTACCACAGGAGGTCGGTTAAAGGCGAGCCGTGTTGATCGACCATGTAGGAAGAAAACGTCGAAGCGCCGCCGAAGAAGCCTGGAAATGCGTTGAAAACGTAGTGTGCCTTGCGAACCGGATAAGGCATTTGAATTTCCCAATCGACGTCCCAATAGGCGTCTGATCGGATCTGGTAGGAGTACTCGATGATGCTGCCCACCTCGACGCTGGGCATGTTGAACACCACCCCGTGGAACTCGATCTGACCTTCTTTGAGGCGCATCAGGTCTTCGGCCTTCACGGTGAGGGGAATGACCGTGCCATCCGAGTGGATGGTCCGTCCGTTGATTGCGGCGACGGTTTGGATTCCCTTGAGATAGCCGAGATTGACCGTCGCAAGGTCCTTGGCGGCTTCCTTGAGAATTTTTATCCGGACGAGCTCGCTTCGATAGTGGATGATATCGTCTGTTTTTTCTTCGCGGTAGAGATAGACGGCGGCGGCGTCAGGATAAGCCGGGTCGGCGGTCATCTTAAGTTCTTCGCTGGTTGGGGGTTGAAACTGAGCCTGAACAAGTGCCGGCGCGGCTATGGCGAGGAGCACAGGAACGAGACGCACGAAGAGGCGAATACGCATGGAAGATTCCTTTGCTGGATTGCATCTGGAAGTGTACCGCAATAGCAGGCAACCGGGAATGTGTTTTTCCTCACTGAAGATTGGCAGGACCGGGCAGGCATGTAACGGGCGGAGGGACTGCTTTACAGGCGCGGCACTATACTGGAATTATGCGCAGCCCGTTCTGGACTATCCCGGTGCTATTGAATCTCGCGGCGTTCTTTGCGCCTTCGGGAAGCGCCCAAAGCGGTGCAGCCGCACCTGTGTCCGCGGAGATTTCTGCGGACTTGGGAACCTGCTCCGCGCTCATCACTGTAACCGGCAGCGACTTGAAGCCTGTTTACGCCGCAAAAATGGCAACGCGCATCCGGTACGGGCCATTGGGCGTGAAGAAACTCGACCTTGAAGCTTTTACGGGCGCCGACGGGCAACTGAAGATCACGAATCTGCCCGAGGCTGTGAAGAAGCCTATGTATATAACCATCAGCAAAGATGGCAAACAGGAGATGGTGGAATTCAGGCCCGATCTGCGCTGCCACGCCACGTTCAGCGTGGAATTGAAGTAGGGAAGCGGCGGCTTCGGTTTGCTCCCTATGAACACGGGCCATTTCACCGCGCCCCTACAGGGCGCGAGGCTGATTTTGGGCTTGTACCCAGGACTGCGCTTCGCTTGTCCTTCGGCCCCTCCGGGGCGTTTTTTTACCGTGCGGAATGTTCATTTCAGGCGTAACCCGCCGACGCGGGTCAAGCTGCTCCTCATGAGCGGGGCGGTTGGGTTTTGTGGGTTCTCACTCATTTGCCTGACCACGCCACGGACGAAGACCAGTCCGCCGGGACCCCGGTAAAGCGAATGAATGGGGCACGGCGCATTTGTGGATCGGACAGCGAGTTCATTGAAGGCGTAACTCGGCGCGGCGAGTCTGGATGCTCCCGAGGGACTTCCGCAGTCTCGATGCAATTTACCGGAGAGCTAGCGACGGGTTGGCGACCAGTCGGCCTAAGGTGCACTGCAAACCGCCTCGGGTCGACTGCGGTTGCGAACTGGTCTACGCGGGGTTGGCAGTTGGCTTTGGCGCCGGCGGCTTGGGCATCTCAAAGACCGCTGGATCGATGGTCTTGTTCACCTCGATTTTGTTCACGGTAATGCTCAAAGAGAACTGCCCGCCGAAGTCCAAATCGATGGAATATGGAAGCAGATAGCCGGTGTCGGTCTTCCTGTAATCGGCGAAGGTTGACGTGATGTCCACGTCCTGATCCTGCATTTTGCCTTTGGTAGTTTGGGACTTGATGAGAAAGGTCGCAGCATCGATCACGTAGGCGGTTTCGACACCATCCTTTGTGGTGAGCTTGATCTTGAAGGTCTTGTCGTCCTTGGCAACCAGCTCGATTTTGTTTCCCTTGGCAGCGTAATCATAGAGCGGCCCGCCGGCGAAGATGCCGCTTTTCCCCAACTTGTACTGATCGTCGGGCATGGGGGTAGGATCGGATGCTCCCGCCATGGGATTTACCATCCATCCGCCCTTGGCGGTGTAGCACGTCACAATTTTTGCGCCGTTGAAATCGGTCTCGCTCTTTGAGCCGACGCCGTCCAGAACGAGTGTCGTGCCGGGGGCATTCATCCCATTGATCTGGGCGGTACTGTCCATGGAGATCGACTTCACCTTGCCGATTGCCTCGTTGCCTCCAATGGCTGCGAGGTGTTTCTGAACGATTTCGTCGGCCGTTGGCGCGGTCAGAGGAGTTTGCGCGCTCAAGCAGACAGCGCCCGCCAGGGCAGATGACACGATCATTCCGCGGATAAGGTTCTTCATTTTGTTTCAGTCGCCTTTCGAGTGCCTTGAGGACACGTTCCTACCTGTGCTGAACATTGTAGTCGAGACTGCTGCGACGGCGATCCGGGCCGGACACTGGCAAAGCGCTCCTCAGGGACGATCTATCCATTCCTCCCGTTTCCTCCGGGAATGCTTTAAGGATCGGTCCGTGAAGCTGTTTCCGACGCCACGTGGAACGGAGCATGCGAGGTTTTCGCACTCCGCTCCACGTTTGCCGTCTGCGAGTGGTTGGTTTACCAGCGATAGACGGTAAGGTTGTCGAGGTAGACGGTGTTGGTGGCGTCGATTGAGGCCATGCTGTCGACCTGGAAGTTAGTGAGCAGGGCGGGGCTCCAACCGAGTGAAAATGCATCGGGCACGGTGATGTTGAGATCCTGTTCAACGTTATCCAGCCACACGGACTGGTAGGTCGCATTGCCCAGGGAGTCGTGCAAGTAGGTGATCTGAACGTGGTGCCAGGTGTTGGTGGTCCAGCTCAGCACGTCGCATGGGGATGTGGAGTGGCGCCAAACATCGGAGGGAGCCTGCGGGGTTCCGGCGTTGGCGGTGTAGTCCCAGGTATTGGACCAGGAGTCGCACTGGAATCCAAAGATGACTGTATCCCCGTTGGCCATCACCTGGTTCAGGTCGAACTCCAGATTGGCGACATCGGTTGACGAACTGGGAATGTAGACCCAGGTGTCATAGAGAAAGTTGGTGGCTGAAGTGTCGGCGCCGAACGACACGTTGTAACGCTCGCCGCCAATACCGGCAAAGGTGGTGGCAAATTCGCGGCTTGCACCGCTAAGTGAGGGCGCGGCAATGAGGCGGCTGACGCCGATTGTTGACTTGGCGGCATCGGTTGCTGTGTCGATTGCGGCCTGCCAGTTTGCCATCGTCTGGATGGACTGGACCGCAATGGCATTAGCGGGCAGCGTAGAAACCGGGGACGGCACAACATGGATGGCGATATCGGTGTCGCAGCCTGCGCCCGCGTTTCCCCAGGACTTGACGTGAAGGGTATGTACGCCTGTTGCTGAAGTGACCAGAGCGTTGACAGCTGCAGCGTAAACGACGGAAGTTGCGGAGCTGTCATCAATGGAGAAACCCATGGCCGCGATGGGCTGCGACTCGCATTGAGTGCCGGATGCGATGAGAGTGAAGGGCGAAACCAGGCCGGCGTTGGCGCCGGGCCGGCTCACGATCACATTGGTAAACAGCGCGGGGTCGACCGCTGCGGACACGGTGATGGAGACGTCTGTATCACAGCCTGCGCCCGCGTTTCCCCAGGATTTGACGTGGAGTGTGTGCGCGCCGAGGGTTGCGGATACCTCTGCGTTGATGGAAGTTGCGTTGACGATCGTGGTGGCGCCTTGATCGAGAGAGTAGCCGGTGGCGGCTACCGGCTGACCGGAGCAGGGTGTCGTGGTTGCATCCACAATGAACGGTGTGGCGACTCTGGCGCCGGCAATGGGGCTGCCGACTATGACGCTGGGTGAAACAGAGGCGAATGCCGGCACGGCCCAGGCGAGCACCGCAAGAGTAAGGGGATAGGTAGTTCTCATAATGATCGTGTCCAACCTTTCGGGAGCACATAACACAGTAAATGCTGCGTTGATACTGCCTGATAACTCCTTTTTGCTGCACCAAGTCAGCAAAGGAGCCAATGTGAAGCGGAGGCCCGGATAAGCATATTGGGAAGTCTGAGAGACAGAAGGCGCGATGCGCCAAGTGATAACTCGGCAACCTCTTTACAATGCGTACATTCGGCAGGACCAGTGAACATACATTTGTGGAACACCGATCTATTTCCGGCTCAAGCCAGCGAGTACTGGATGGTTGACAAGGCAGCCATTTGCTGCAGGCTTGCTCATTCAACGCGCCAATGCTACTCTCGCACTGCAACCGCCAAGGCGATCAACCAAGAGAATTACAATGAATGTTTCATGTTCGCGATACTACACACTTTGTCTGACCAATAATAGACATATTCGAAATAAATAGATTTTACTTTGAGATATAGATCAATTTTGATCATTTATAGAAACGAGTTAGACCCATGCGGGAAGAAGCTGCGAACTGGAGCGCTAGTTAGAATTATATTTCAAACTTGAAGATATTTGTAAGCGCTTATCATCCAGGCTCTCGTGTTGGTTAAAGGCAGGAGCCCCGCGATCCGGATACCTTTGCCGATTAAGGCCGAATCATCGGCTATTTTTAAGTCGCTGGTCAGTGAACGTTACGATTCGCCTTCGGCCGGGCAATGCTTCTGATTCCTGATACCGGCGGTAGCGGGACAGGAATGGAACGGGTCGCTGTTCTCTGTAAATCGCAAGGGACGGCGCGGGGTTGAGAATGAACGGCTTTCAATCCGGCACCGGGGACTTGGGTTGCGGGCGTAGACTGGTTCGGGCTGCAAAAGCTATGGAGAAGGAGTCGCTTGCGATGAGGCGGATGGGATTGCTGGGGGTTTGCGTTGGTTTGGGATTGGCGGGTTTGACTGCGCGTGGGGCTTGGGGACAGTGGAATACGCCGAATCCGGTGGTGAGTTTTGCGAAGACCGCACAGGGGCTGGAAGTGAAGCAAAAGGATGGCGTGCTGCGCCTCGATGTGAATGCGGAAGACGTACTGCATGTGACGTATTCGCCGCTTACCGACACCGCCCCGGCGCGCGCTTCCGACTGGGTGGTGGTGAAGAAAGACTGGCCGGGGGCGCCGTTCGAAGTGAGTTCGGACGACCGGGCGATTACGTTGTCCACGGCCAAGTTGAGGGTAATGGTGGAGCGCGGAAGCGGGGCGGTGCACTATGTAGTTCCGGAAGGGGCGACAGGTGCCGTTGCTACGGGGCCGGGATCAACAGGGCGCCGAATGCCGGGCAGGCCGCTGACTACGGATGGTTACCGCAGCCTGAGGCCGGTGGAGGTGAATGGAGAGAAGACATTTCATGCCGAAGTGGTATTCCCGATCTATGGGTCGCATGAGGGGTTCTATGGGCTGGGGCAGCACCAGGCGGGAGTGTGGAACTATCGCGGGGAGACGGTGGACCTGTCGCAGGAGAACACGAACATTGCGATTCCGCTGCTGATTTCTACCAACGGTTATGGGATCTTCTGGAACAACGCTTCGCGGAGCGTGATGAACAACCGGTTCATCCATGCGATGTACTTGAGCGCGGAGGTTGCCGACCGGGTGGACTACTACTTTATCTATGGGCCGGAGCCGGATGCGATTATCGGGCGCTATCGGGAACTGACGGGCGAGGTGCCGCTGTTTGGCCGGTGGGCTTATGGGTTCTGGCAATGCAAGAACAAGTACGAGTCGCAGGCGGAGATTGAGGGAGTGGCGGCGAAGTATCGCGCGCTGCATATCCCGGTGGACAACATTGTGCAGGACTGGTTCTGGTGGGTGACGATGGGGGAGATGAAGTGGAACCCGCACTATCCCGACCCGCAGGGACTGATCGACACGCTGCACGGGGAGCATTTTCATTTGATGGTATCGATTTGGCCTTACTTCAGGCCGGGGAGTGACACCTACAAGGACTTTGACAAGAACGGCTGGTTTATTTCGAAGATGGTGCAGCCGAGTTTCCATCCGGTGGGGCAAGCGCTGTATGACCCAACCAACCCGGCGGCGCGGAAGCAGTATTGGGCGAATGCGAATACGGCGCTGTTTGCCAAAGGGGTAGACGCCTGGTGGCTGGATACCGATGAGCCGGAGACCGAGGGACGGGAAGACAACATTCTTACCAACAACAAATTGTATGTGGGATCGGGAGCGCGGTATGCGAATGCTTATCCGCTGTTTCACGTGGGCGGCGTGAGCGAAGGACAGCAGGCAGCGTCGCAGGACAAGCGCGTGTTTATTCTTTCGCGGTCGGCTTATGCGGGGGCGCAGAGGTTTGGGGTTACGGCCTGGTCGGGCGATGTGCTGAGCGATTGGGTTACGTTTCAACGGCAGATACCGGCGGGGTTGAACTACTCAATTTCGGGGATGCCGTATTGGACTACGGACATTGGCGGATTTATTTCGGGGGGAGATCTGGCGAACCCGAAGTTCCGCGAGCTGTTTGTAAGGTGGTTTCAGTTTGGGACGTTCTCACCGATTTTCCGCGTGCATGGAACGCGGAATCCCAGCGAGAACGAGTTATGGAGTTATGGGCCGGACGCACAGAAGATTCTGGTGGACTACGACACGCTGCGTTACCGGCTTATGCCTTACATTTATTCGCAAGCCTGGGCTGTAACCAGCAAGCACGGGACGCTGATGCGGCCGCTGGTGATGGACTGGCGGGAGGATGTGGAGGCGCAGAATACCGGGGACGAGTATCTGTTCGGGCCGGCGATTTTGGTTGCGCCGGTTTATACGCAGGGGGCGACATCGCGGACGGTGTATTTGCCGCAGGCCGCGTGGTATGACTTCTGGACCGGCGACAAGGTAGACGGGGGAAAACGGATACAGGCGGATGCTCCGCTGGAAAAGCTGCCGCTGTATGTTCGGGCTGGATCGATTGTGCCGTTGGGGCCGAAGATGGAGTGGACGACAGAGAAAGCGGAGGACCCGATCGAGCTGCGGATTTATCCGGGAGCGGATGGGGATTTTGTGCTGTACGAGGACCAGAACGACGGGTATGCGTATGAGAAGGGCGCTCATGCAACGATTCCGATGCATTGGGACGACGCGGGGAAGACGCTGACGATTGGAGCGCGGGAAGGAAGCTTCCCTGGGCTGCTGACGGAAAGGACGTTCCGCGTGGTGGTGGTTGGAAGCGGACATGGCGTGGGGATTGGGGAGACGGAGAAAGCGGAGGCGGAGGTTAGGTACAAAGGGGAGAAGACAGCTTCTAGCTTTTAGCTGCTAGCTCTCAGCTTTCAGTTAGATGCTTCTGGTCTGGAGGAGATTAGAGACTAGCGAAATGGGGAGGCCTACTACGTTGAAGTAGTCGCCTGTTATACGGGGGATCCAGCGGGCGGCTCGGCCCTGGATGGCGTATGCGCCGGCTTTGTCCATGGGCTCGCCGGTGGCGATGTAGGCGGCTATGTCTTCGTCGGAGAGGGTGAGGAATTGGACGGCGGTGACTTCGGCGGCTACTTCGGTTCGGGCGGGGGTTACAAGGGCTACGCCGGTGATAACGCGGTGGGTGCGGCCGGAGAGAAGACGGAGGATTCGGGCGGCGTCGGCTGGGTTTTCGGGCTTGCCTAGGATTTGGTTGTCGAGAACGACCGTTGTGTCGGCGCCTAGGACGGTTAGGGATTGCGGGTCGGGGTTGTTGCTATCCCAGGTCTCAGAATCGAGACCTGGGGCACCCAAGATTGTGGATGGGTCCGAAGAACTTCCCTCGGGGGCTAAAGCCCGGACCTCCTTTGGGTCGCGATCGGCACGACTAAAGTCGTGCCCCTTCAAAGCGAGCTGGTTGAAGACGGCTTCGGCTTTTTCGCGGGCGAGGCGGACAACGTAGGCGACGGGGTCTTCGTTAGGGTGGGGGTCTTCTGGGATGTGGGCGGGATGGACCTGGAAGGTGAAGCCGGCCTGGGTCAGGAGTTCGCGGCGGCGGGGGGATGCTGAGGCCAGGACGAGCATAGTCAGATCACACTGTCAGGCCGGTTTGGAGGCCGCTGGGGGTGGCTACGCCCCAGGCCATTGCTGGGGTGTTGTGAGCCAGGCCGAAGCGGCCGTCGGGGCCTAAAAGGATTATGCCGCCGTGACCGCCGAGGCGGTTGTATAGGTACGAGATGGCTTCGCGGGCGGCGATTTCGGGGGCTGAGCCTGCGGCTACACGGTCGGTGGCCCACTTGCCTAACACCAATTTCATAATGGGTTCGCCCCAGCCGGTTAAGGAGACTGCGGCGGCGAGATTGTCGGCGTAACAGCCACAACCAATTAAGGATGAATCGCCGACGCGGCCGGGGGTTTTGTTTAGGGTGCCTCCGGTGGAGGTTGCGGCGGCAAGGTTGCCGCGGGCGTCGAGGGCTACCGCGCCGACGGTGTCATGGCTGTCTTTTGTGGGATCCCAGGTCTCAGAATCGAGACCTGGGGCACCCGGAGTGTCATGGTTGTCCCAGGCGGGTTGGGCGGACTTTTTTTGCCACCAATGTTTGCCGGGATCTGGTTCGGTGGAATTGCCTTCGTCGGGTGCTGACGCTTGTTGGGTGGTGATGGGAAAGTCGGAATCTAAATTACCTTTGAATTCGGTTTCGGGGTCCTTGTCGTCGAGGAGGATTTCGCCGGAGAAGGTCTCGTCCCGGAAGCCGGCGGCCTGGCGGGCCTGGGCGTGGGCGAGGCGTTCGCGCTCGCGGGGGAGAACGAGTTCGGCGTTGTCGATGAGGATCATGCCGTGCGCGGCGGCAAACTGCTCAGCACCTGCGCCGACGAAGTAGACGTGGGGGCTTTGCTCGAGGACGAGGCGGGCGGCCTGAATGGGATTGCGAAGGCGCTCGACGCAGGCTACTCCGCCGGCCTTCATGCGGCCGCCGTCCATGAGCAGGGCATCGAGCTGAACTCGACCGTCGGAGGTGAGAAAGCTGCCGCGGCCGGCGTCGAAGGTGGGGTCGTCTTCAAGGACGGTGACAGCGGCTTCGACGGCGTCGAGGGCGGAGCCGCCAAGGGCAAGGACTTTATAACCGGTTTCGAGAGCTTCGCGGACACCTTGCCGATGGGCTGCGGCGGCTTCGGCAGGGATGGCCCAGGCACCGCCGTGGACGAGGAGGGTGGGATCGTGGGTGGCTGGGGCGGTCACTTGGATATGGTAGCGCAAAGGCAGTGGACAGTGGACAGGGAACAGGGAACAGGGAACAGTGGACAGTCAACAAGTGAACAAGTGAAGTAGCGAATTCGTGAACTGGGAACAATGGTCAGGGATCAGGAATTCTGGGGTTTGGGTTGGTCGTGGAAAGGTTGTCAACGTGGCGAGGGATTCAATAGATGGATAAGTTATTGAAAACATGGTAGCAAACTTCGTTTTGGACCATTGCATATGATATCGGTGGGTTCAGTTAACCTTAGAACATTCGAAGCGTAGTGACTGTAATTGGGGGAGAGCTGACGAGGCTCTCCCTAACTTTTTCTGGCCATCTGGGCGCATACGATTGCCGGCGATTTGCAATCGACCCGTGCAGTTATGGGCCTTGCGGCCGGAAAGCGGAGTGCTGATGGCATTCCACGATAGTTCGTTACATATCAAAGCAGCTTAAGGGCAATTTGGATGAAGGGCCGGGGACTTGCACAGGTGCGGCAAAGGAACGCTGCAAGATGGAAGCCCGGCTGGGATGACGGGGCTGAACTTGACGGTGCGGGCGGCGAAGAGGGGTGTTCTCTTTGTGGTTCCAGCCGGGAATGAGGATGACATTCGAATGAAGCTAGAAAGAAACGAAAATGCAAGTTCAACAAAACAGGACGCCATGGAGTTCTGCGGGCTCCCGCTCATCGGACAAAATCGTCCGATGAATGGGGCACAGCTTCATCCTTCGCGGGTCGGCGAAGCCGGTGGACGACATACAAGAGACGCGTGGTTTGAAGCCGGAAGACGGATGGGACTGAAACTGGGACACGGGCTGGCAATGGTGTTGGGATTCTGCCTGATGGCGGTGGTATCAGGTGGTGTTGGCGGCGCGCAGGCGGTAAGCACGACGACGGTTCAGGGGACGGTGTATCTGGCGAACGGGCAGGCTGGCGCGGGGACGGTGAGCGTGAGCTGGCCAGCATTTACGACGGCTACCGGGCTATCGATCACGGCTGGCCACATGATGGTGACTATATCGCCGGATGGATTTCTGAGCGTGAATCTGGCTCCGAATGTGGGGGCGACGCCGGCGGGGCTTTATTACACGGCCGTTTACCAGATGAGCGACGGGACTTCGAGCACGCAATACTGGGTTGTTCCGACAGCGGCGGAGGCGAGTCTGGGGTCAGTGCAGGCGCAGGTAATGCCGGCGGCGCAGGCGGTGCAGGCGGTGAGCCAGGCGTATGTGAACCAGGCGATATCAGAGGCGTCGTTGAATCAGTTGACGGCGTTGGGCGGGACGCTGAGCGGGACTCTCTTTCTCAATGGGGATCCAACGCAACCGATGCAGGCGGCGGACAAGCATTACGTGGATTCAACGTTTGCGCAGGCGGTGCCACTGGCGGGTGGGACTATGACAGGGGCGCTGGTAACGCCGGCAGTGAACGGGTTGCAGGCTCCGGCGGCGGGAAGCCCAAAAGCGACGATACAGGCGGCGGTGAGCGCGGCGGGGACGAATGGAGCGGTGGAGATTCCGCCGACCTACGCAGGGACCGATAGCTTCACGAATCCGAACGGCGTGTATGTGAGGGATTTGCGGCAGAAGAGCGCGCAGCAGTTTGAGCGCAGCGTGAAGGAATTCGGCGCGGTGTGCGATGGGGTGACGGACGACACGAGCGCATTGCAATCGGCGATCAATTACGCCCAGACGCATGGAGTGTCGCTGACGATTCCGCAGGGGACATGCAAGACGCGGACGCTGGTTTGGCATGGGGAGTCGATTGGGGGATTTGGGAAGCAGGTATCGGCGCTGATGGGATTTCCGGGGATGGATGTGCTGGCGTCGGCACCGGATAGTGTGAATCTGCTGAGTTATACGCGGCTTCACGATTTAACGATCTATGTGGATCAGAGCCTGGATGTTTCCTGCTCTGCGGCGGTGGGAAGGATGCCGGCTGGAAATTGCTCGGTGAGCCGGCCGATGGAGGGCAATTCCATTTTCTCGCCCGGGGGGAACGGGCTTTCCGGGACGACGGGGACTGGCGCCGCGTGGGCGGTGGGCAACTGCGCGATTGCGATGCCGGCGCTGACGGGAGCGGGCGGAAACGGATTACAGGTGGCGGAGCTGGAGAACCTGGAGATTGTGGCGACGGGTGTGGACCCGATGGCGGCGCAGTATCCGGGAGCGCACTCGACGCATACGTGCGGGCTTTATCTTGCGCAGTGGCCGCAGTGGAGCGAGTTCCGGAATATCGACATTAACGGGCTGAATACGGGTATTGCGATTCCGGCGCTGCCGGGGACTACGCCAGTGGGGCTCATATCGGATTCGAACCGCTGGGAAGACATTACGATCCATGGGACACATGGGTTTACGGCGGCGGCGGGCTCGCATAACGTGCTGGACAACCTGGTGGCGATGGCGGGGAATTCTGCTGCAACGGGCGAGCCGCCGACGGGGCTGGTGCTGGACTTTGCGGGAACGCAGCAGGGCTGGATTGTGCGCACTCCGATGGTGAATCCGTTGTGGACGGCGGTGCAGCCGCAACTGGCGGTGACGGCCGCGGGCGGGGCGTTGAGCGGGGTTACGGTGGGCGCGGAGCATGGACTGGGATTCGATCCCTATGGAACGCAGGTTCCGATTTTGTTCAGCGGGAGCTGCACGGCACAGGCAACGGCGACGGTGAACAGCAACGGGTCGATTGGGTTGGTTGCTGTGACACAGGGCGGATTTGGGTGCTCGGGAACGACGACGGCCAGCGTGAATGTAATGGGGAGCTGGGATACGGCGGCGCCGGTGAACCTGATCTCCGGACAGAACATGTCGTTATTCGGTGGAAACCTGCTGAGAGGGACCGGTGGTTACACGGTGTGGAATGCGGCTGGATCGCAGAGCTATGGGACGCAGTTGGCCGGAGGCGGCGGAACATTGCCGGGCGGCGGAAGCTATTCAGGTCTGTTGGCAAATAGCGGACTGGGAAGTGCATATCCTGTGGATCAGTTTCCCGGGGCTGATTTTGGAGTGAAGCTGCAGGCGTGCCTGGGCACGGTGAACGCGTCCTATGGCGGAACTTGCGATGCGCGGAATTTTTCCGGAACGCTGGCAATGGGATCGAGCGTGCGGATATCGACGGCGAATGCGACGGTGCTTCTGCCGTGCGCTACGATTTCGACGGCAAACCAGCTGATTGTGACTGCGGGGACGAGGAATGTAACTCTGCACGGATGCGCGTCGCGGGGCGCCAGCACGGCGAGCGGGAGCCAGGGCGGCACAGTGTTTCTGTACTCGGGTACGGGCGCGATGGTTCAGGTGGGTGACCCGACGTATGCGGTGGATACGAACGGTTTCCACTTGGACAATGCGGTGATCAACACGACGGGCGCGACGAGCGCAACCGCGCAAGGTCTGGCTGCTTACAGGACACAGGAACTGAATGTAGAGAGCCTTTATTTTCTGGGAAACCAGAACCAGACTGGGATGACGCTGGACGGCACCGGCAATTATACGGGGGGGAGCTTTTTGGGCGATCAGTTCGACGGGTTTGAGACGGCGGTGAATGCGATCGGGCACAAGATAGCAAATCCGGCGACAACCGATTGGGTGAACGCGAGTACATTTGTGCGGCTGCATATCGATTGCCCGACCAGTGGCGGGAGCCCGATTGCCGGGACGTTTGGGATCAACCTGCAACAGGGGGATGGAAATACGTTTACGGGAGGAGATGTTGAGGGATGCTCGACAGCGCTGCACCTGGGGGCAAATGCGCAGAACAATACGATCGTGGGATTGCGCAACGAGAACTCGACCAGCCAGGTTGTGGCGGACGCGGGAAGCTCTTACAACAACTGGATGACGGGCGGAACGATGTTCACCGGGCAACTGACGGACAACGGCACGCGAAACAGCTTCCTCGATACATTTCACCGGAGTTTCAACGGCTTGAATGGTGATTGGTACGGCAGCCAGAAGGACGCCACAGTGACAAACCATATCAGGCTGGGGACGGGCGTAGGGAACGAGCGCGGGCTGCTGAACGAGATTCAGACGGATTATGGATACCGCTGGACTGAAGGGTACACGGATGCGACGGCGGGGGAGCAGTTTTACCAGGTGCAGGATCTGCTGAACAACGTGAACCGATTTTCGATTGGGCAGTATAACAACGGGCAATCGAGCACTAACAACCAGACGGTTCTGAATGCGGCGGGGACGGGGGCAGTGGTACTGAACGGCTCAAACAACTCGGGAACCGGCGGGGTAGTGATCGGATCGGGTGGGCCGGTCGAAACAACCGTAGCAACCATCGACAAGTCAGGGGATGCGCAGTTCACGGGGACGCTGCAGGTGAGTGGAGTATCGACGTTTATCAACACGCCAACGGTAAAGAACCAGGTGGATGCGGAGATCGACTCGGTTCTGTGGGCGGGATTGACGCAGAGCCAGAAGGAATCGCTGATCTACAAGGACTGGAATGGGAACAGCCAGTGGTACATGGAGAAGGACGCGAGCAATAACTGGGAACTGAATTCGGCGACGGGGGGACTGGACAGCTTCAAGGCTTACCAGAGCTCGAACAGCGGCGATACGTATATCAACGCTTCGAATAGTTCCGGCGCAGTGCGGGTGAACTACGAGACCGGAGCTGGAACGGCGTTCAAGGTTTACGGAGGCGGCAGCGGGACGTTGTACGCGAGTTTTACAGCACCGAACGCAATCGAGTTTCCGGGCCTTGCAGCAACGAGCGGCACAAACTGCCTGCAGGTGGATAACTCGGGCTACATAAGCAATATTGGAGCTCCCTGCGGGACGGGGAGCGGCAATGGGACGGTAGGTTCGGGCAATGCCGGGCAGATTGCTTACTACACCGCGAGCGGCACATCGGTGGGCGGTGTGAGTGCGGTTCCGATTGCGGCGGGAGGAACAGGCGCAGCGAACGGGTCGGCAGCGCTTCAGAATCTGGGTGGGTTTCCGCTTGCGGGCGGAACGATGACCGGCGCATTGACGGCTACGCAGTTCAACGGGCCGTTGACGGGTACCGTGACGGGGAATGTTACGGGCAATGTTTCGGGGACATCGGCTAATGTGACTGGGACTGTGCTGCTGGCGAATGGTGGGACTGGGGCTGCGACAGCCGCGGCGGCGTTAGCAAACCTGGGAGGCGCGGCGCTGGCGGGGGCGACATTTACCGGACCTGTAAATTCCCCCACAGTAAACGTCACCGGCACCGTCGCAGCTGGCGCTTTAGTTGCAAATATTTTCCGTGGAGGGCAGGACGTTACAACCTTTAGCGGGGCGGATATGTGCGCCAAAATCAATTCTTGCCTGGCTACGGGGGCCGGGGTAACATGCGATGCGCGCGGCTTTACCGGGGCTCAAGGCGTATCCTCTCCGCTTTGCTCCGCTAACGTAGCGGCGTCCGCCAACAACCAGACCATCCTGCTAAATGGAAACCTTCAATGGAATATGGGTGCTCACAACATTTTCAAATCGTCCACCTTTGGGGGTTTTCGCGTTATAGGCTTCGGGCGGGCTTCGGGCGGGCTTGGTCAAACCCCCGGCTGTGCTCTCAGTACCCCGGTGGGGGCCGGGACTTGTATCTTTTCATCAAATGCTACGGCAGTGATTCAGTTAGGCGATGGCACCGTCAACTATTCTGGAAGCATCGGCTATCCAGCCATACACAGCGTCATTGCCGACCTCACTCTTGTAAGCACGAGCACAACCGCCGATGCAATGCTTTTAATATCGGAGTGGGAAGATCAAATTAACAGCGTACAAACGTGGGATATGGGCGGCTCAACGGGGGCATCCTTCCACGAGCAAGGCGTTGCCGCGTATCCGGCGTGCTCATGGGGATGGGGAACTAAGGTTCATGATCCAGACTTTGCCGGTTTCAAGCGCGGATGGTTTGCCGATGCTGCCAGCTCCACGGGGTCTTGCACCGCTATTATGGGCACATCGGATCTTGGCGCGTCACAGTTTTATGGGGGTTACGTTTCCACTAACACCACCAATGGCATTGGAATAGATTGGAGTGGCAACGCATCGACTAACGCGGCGTTTGGCACGGACTTTGAGAACAATAGCATATGTATGCACATTCAAGGCGCTGAAAATATGTTCTATGCGCGTTGCGAAGGCGGCAGCAACCCCATTACGGTACAACTAGACGGGGCTATTGGTGAGGCTCAGTCAAATGATCTAGGTGGTACATACAATGTGGGGAGTAAGATCAGCGTTATCAACGGGGGAAACCCGGACAATAATAGTTTTCATGCTTTAGAGGGTCCAGTAACACACGGCCCTACCGGCAACGAGAGTATTAACACTCAGCTTAATGTGCCGCTCTATATCAAGTGGGGAGCCGGTGCTATCAGCGGCACATCTCAAAGCATTTTTCAGCAATTCGGCACGGACATCAGCGGTAGTTTTGCGCCGCAATTCCATTGGATGTATCAACCATCCAACAACACCTTTAACCTTTATGACTCGGTAAATAGTCAAGAGCATTTCAGCATCGGGCAGAACGGAGCAACACTCCTGAACGCCTTTGGGACGCAGGCAATCGCATTTAACTACAACACCGGCATGTCCGGCAGCTATTCAATGGAGAATTATTGCGGTGGAACCGCAGCATGTTGGCACATAGACCTGAGCGGGAATGAGGTTGCGGCCAGCTTTGCGGGGGCGGGCACCGGCTTGACCGGCACGGGTTCAAGTTTCACGGCAGGCACCGCGAACGCCGCACCATACTCCGGCCTAACGGGCACCCCCCCAACGTGGAACCAGAACACAACCGGCAACGCGGCTACCGCATCGGCGGCCAGTGCCGTGCCATTAAGCGGAATATCCGGACTAGGTTCAGGAGTTGCTACGGCACTGGGAACCGCGCCCAACGTAGCTGGAGGATTCAATCTTTGGTCTTCTAATCTGAATGCCGCGTACGCGCAGAATACGAGCAATACGGCAAACAACACGTTCTTTACCTATAACGCGAACCTGGGGAGTATCACAGGTACGCACAATTCGATCTTCGGCTATCAGGCCGGTTATTCTCTTACGTCGGATACCGACACTACTTTAGTTGGCTGGGAGGCCGGTTATCGACAAAATGGTGGCAGCAACAACACGTTCGTTGGCCATGCGGCTGGACAATATACGACAGCAGGCACAGGTCAAGTTTGCATCGGTTATAGCGGCTGCAACGGCTCTGGGACTTACCCGACAGGAAATTATGTCGTAGGTATCGGGACTTCGTCTGCCGCAGGATCGGGGATGGACAATACAGCCGTCGGCACTTATTCTCAAACCGCGCAGACTACCGGGTACGAGAATACCTCGATTGGCTACGATGCCGGCGACCAGCTTACATCTGGATATAACAACGTAACGGTTGGCTATAAGAGTGGCGGCACAACTGTGGCTACCGGAAACGGCGATACGCTACTTGGCGGAAGCACAGACGTATCCGCTGCTGGAGACACCAATGAAACTGCAATCGGCAACGGCGTAACTGGCAACGGAAGCAATACAGTTACGCTGGGAAATAGCTCGGTCACGGGAGTGTACTACTCCGGTGCGCTGCACGGCCCATCGGCGCGGAAGGGAACTTTTGTCTGCACGGCGGCAGGAACCATCCCCATCTCTAACACGAATGAACTTGCAACCTCGGACGTGCTCATCAGCATGAACGCGCAGGGAGGCACAATCACCACCTCTCCGGCGATGAAGACCGTGACCGGCGGAACTGGCTTTACTGTGCTTTGCGGGGCGACCGACACCAGCATGTACAACTACAACATTCTGAACTAAGGATTGCAGGCGGGACATGGGAGCACAGCCGGACCAGTAATAGAGCTGGGGCGCACAGAGGCCGGACCGTGGTGGGCGGTGATGAAGGGCGTCGAAGTCAGCGACCGTGTGGGTCAGTTAACAACCAGGTCTCAAGGGCGAGACCCTTCGACTGCGCTCAGGGCGGGCTTTGGGCACCCAAAATTCGAGGTTGAATTGGAGATTGGGACTGTCCCGGTGGCAGGGGGCAACCGTTCCGCATGGGCCGGTTGCTGCGCTTGCAGGACTTTGACGGACTTGAACTGGCAGCCTGACGCAAATGGCCTGGGGAGCGAAACCGTCTTCGAAGCAACGTGCGGAACCGGGCATGTGCCGGGAGGATCGAAATGGGGTATTCGTGACAGTTACCGGGGTCAGTGATTCGGCTGAAGCGCGGGAGTGGAGTCCGCGCATTGAGGAGTTGGACAGAGGGGAACTGGAGCGGTTGGGGAAGATCCTGGACCACCGGCCGGCCAGGCTTCAGGGACGGACAGTGGGGATGGCGCTGGCGGAGAGGTTGTTGCCGGTGAGGAGGAGGGACGGGAAGCCGGCCTTGCTGAAGGCGAATGCAGTACAGCAGGCGTTTGAACTGCGGCGCGGCAAGCGGAACATTGTTCTGAAGGCGCGGCAGATGGGTTTGACGACCTGGGCGGCGGCGCGGATGTTCCTGAGGACGATTACTGGGCCGGGAACGTTGACGCTGGAGGTGGCGCACACACAGGAGGCAGCCGAGGAGATATTCCGGATCGTGCACCGCTTTGTGGACTGGCTGCCGGTGGAATTGCGGGAAGGGCCATTGCGAACTTCGCGGGCCAATGTGCGGCAGATTGTTTTTCCGGAGATGGATGCCCAGTTCAGGGTGGTGAGTGCCGGGGACCGGAACGCGGGGCGGGGGTTGACGGTGCAGGGCCTGCACTGTTCGGAGTTGGCGCGCTGGCCGGGAGATCCGGCGGAGACACTAGCCGGGCTGCGGGCGTCGATGACGCCCCAGGCGGAGCTGATTCTGGAATCGACGCCAGAGGGTGTTGGCGGGTGTTTCCACGAGGAATGGCGGAGGGCCGGCGAAACCGGGATGGTGCGGCATTTTTTCCCCTGGTGGATGGAGCGGCGATACCGGGCGGCGGCGGTGGATGGGGCGAGCCTGAGCGAGGAAGAACAGGTGCTCGTGGAGAGGCACGGGCTGGATTTGGGCCAGATTGGATTCCGGCGGAAGATAAGGGCGGACTTTCGGGGCCTGGCGCGTCAGGAGTTCGCCGAAGACGAAGAAAGCTGCTTTCTGGCCAGCGGGGACTCGGTGTTTGAGCTAGCGGCAATCGAGGAGCGTCTCAAAACGATGCCGCAGCCAGTGGAAACCCGGCGGAACGGGGAACTGGAAGTGTGGCTGCCGCCGGTGAAGGGCAAACAATACCTGGTCGCGGTGGACCCGGCCGGGGGTGGGAGCGAGGGAGACTATTCCGCTGCCCAGGTTCTGGAGATGGAGACCGGGTTGCAGTGCGCGGAGTTTGCGGGACACATGGGCGGGCTGGAGTTGGCGCGGCTGATAACGGCGCTGGGGGCGGAATACAACCAGGCATGGCTGGTGGTGGAGAGGAACAACCACGGTACTGGAGTGCTGGCGCTGGCGGAGACGGTCTGCGGGTACCGGCGAATCTACAGGCGGAGTGGGCAGCCGGGATGGCTGACGACATCGCTGAGCCGGCCGGCGGTTCTGGGGCAGCTTGGCGCGGGACTGGTGGAACAGCCGGAGCGGTTTCAGAGCCGAAGGCTGCTGGGGGAGTGCAGGAGC
>Ga0302275_10001630_pt1 | contig 24089 bp, 24 predicted proteins | sample III_Bog_N2_2_FD_200229 | JGI IMG/M metagenome (GOLD analysis project Ga0302275, IMG submission 200229) | Peat permafrost microbial communities from Stordalen Mire near Abisko, Sweden - III_Bog_N2_2 | ecosystem: Environmental > Terrestrial > Soil > Wetlands > Peat | place: Sweden: Abisko... | reverse complement strand
GATCAGTTCACCGATCTGTATGGCATCCCTTATGACATTGCCTCCGATGCAGACCATCAGACGCAGCTTGAATGGGTCGCGAACACGGTCAAAGAGAGGGATGATTTCTTGGCGAAAGTGGAGGATCTCTACAGCGATCCTGGCAAAAGAAGCAACGATATCATCGAGTTGAAGAACGGGAAAATCCTCGACCGGTTTTCCGGCCCGATTATGTCCGATCAAGGTGAATGTTTCGGTCGTATCTGGTGTCTGAGAGACATTACCGAAGAACGCAACAGGGAGAGGCTGGTTCGTGAAGTGAGTGACAGGGCCCTCTCCGCCGACCGCGCAAAAAGCGAGTTTCTTGCGGTGATGAGCCATGAACTGAGAACGCCACTGAGCGGCATCATCGGATACACAGATTTGCTGCTGGATGAAAAAGGTCTTCCCTCCACTGTGTACGATCATCTCAAGATCATTCTCTCCAGCGGAGAAGGGTTGCTTCGCGTGATAGAGGACATCATGGAGTTCAGCCAGGCCGAGGGGGGAAAAAGCTCCCCTCAGATACGGGAGGTCTCCCTTCCGGAACTGGCCTGGGAATGCATCCGCATCGTCGAGCCCGAGGCCAATGCCAAGTCGCTCCCACTAAGTGTCCTCCTTGATGAAAACCTTCCTCCCTCTGTTGAGGGGGATCCGGACCGGATTCGGCGGGTCTTGATCAATCTCCGTGGAAAGATTATTTTGCGCCTTGATGCGGTCTCCAAGAGTGAGGGGATAAACACGATTCGATTTGCCATTTCGGATACCGGCCCCGGGATTCCATCTGAATTCCATGAAAAAATCTTTCTGCCCTTCACGCAGGTGGACAGTACATTATCCAGAAAGCATGAAGGAGTCGGATTGGGACTCGCGATTTCGGAGGCCCTGCTTTTGAAAATGGGAGGAAAGTTGACGCTGGAGAGTCAACCGGGCAAAGGATCGCAATTCTCTTTTGAATTGAGGCTTCCGAGTGTGGTTTCCACAATTTCGGAACGGTCGTTATTTCTGAAAGAGGCAGATGTTCTGACGATTCGGGAGGTGCCATTCTCTCAACTCCATCCAAGCAGGATACTTGCCGTTGAAGACAACGAGATTAATTTAAGGTTTCAGATTGCCATTCTGAAATCACTCGGTTATCAGAATGTCCTCACGGCGACAAACGGGGAGGAAGCAGTGGCGATTTTCCAACAGGGGCAAGTGGATTTCATCTTTATGGATATCCAGATGCCGGTCATGGATGGCATCACCGCCACCAGAGAAATTCGCGCTTTGGAGTTAATGAATTCCCAGAAGCCGCCTGTCTGGATCGTGGCATTGACGGCCAATATAAGCACTTCTGTCCGTAACGAGTGCTTTAAAGTGGGGATGAACAACTACCTGAGCAAGCCTTATAACAAACGTTCCATAGCGGAGGCGATTGCCCTGCATCACCATTGAGGCACATGAAAGGGGGGCTGACTCCGGCTTGGGTGAGTGGTCGCTCATGATTTATTTAAAAAAGCCTCATTTTGGAAAATGCAGTAACCCTGCTATAACTATTTCAGGAAAATCTCCGTAATTCTTTGATCATCAGAGTGGAGCGGGTGAGGGGAATCGAACCCCCGTCTCAGGCTTGGGAAGCCCACATTCTACCATTGAACCACACCCGCAAAAGTTAAATTCCAATTTTTATTCCCATGAATCTATCAAGTTTGTTTGAGATCTGTTTGTCGAGACCGTCCAGACACCGATATGCTTAGTAATGTTTGTTGTGCTGATGGTTCCGCCCGGACTTGCCTGGTAAGGCATGTTGGTAAGGATATTTGAATAATTAGTGTCCAGGGATACTGAATAGACGTTATTTGAACCAAATGGATCGCAGTAGCCGCTACTGTTCGTTCCTCCCTTCCCCAATTTCCACGCCGAGGTATCGAGAAAATTCAGAGCGCGGGGATTATTGTTTGTATCGTTGGCTGTTAGAATGTTTACGAGCGCCACACCGACGTTTGATCCTGAATTGGTCGGTAGCTGACCATATTCCGTTTCATAAGCCGTGAGGGCTGTGGCAATCTGGACGGCTTGGTTTTTCGCGGTGGTTTTTCTCGCTGAATAGATTGCGCTTGTTGCCGCAGGAAAAATGAGTCCCATGAGGATCGTGATGATGGCGATCACGACGAGAAGTTCGATCAGCGTGAAGGCGAGGGGATCCTTTTGACGCCAGTTTTTTTGTCTGTTGAAAAGCGGGGGATGCATGTTCATACCCTTACTTTCCCCGCACGCTAGCGGGGCACAAGCCTTTTCTTGCTGGGAAGTGTCGCGGACACCGTGGCATCGATCCGAGGCGGTACCAATGCGGTAGAATCGGTGCTTTCCTATCGAAGTAAAGATGCCGATGATATCGTGTGCCCAAGAAAAGTCAGCCCGGCCAACACGCCTCTCCTTCATCCTCCAAAGTACGGCCTCTGGCCGGCAAGGCGCACGCCTCAGGAAATGAGGCGGCCCGTCCGCCGCAGAACACAGGTGCCAAGGCCGGCAAGAAACCTCCACGTCCCGGAGAGCAGAATCTTTCAGACAAGGGAAATTCGCCAAGGAAGAAGCAACATGCCGCCGTGCACTTTTCCAGAAAGCCGGCTCCAAAGATCATATCCCGCAATCTTCCCCAGAATACAATCAACTCTTCTCTGGAAGACTCGCTGTTGCGCTTGCTGGCGAGCGATCCGTTACCTGCCTCCGCGATTGCCCGGGAACTGCGGATGGACACGCGGAATCTTACGCCGCTTCAGCAGACGCTTTCCAAACTGGAACGCGAGGGCAGGCTGGCCCGTGTTCGCAGGGATCACTATATCGTTCCCACCGCGGCCGATCTTTTCACCGGCAAACTCCAGATCCATGCGGGTGGTTCGGGCCATGTGCTTTCCGAGGAGCCGGGGGGAAAAGATCTCTTCATTGCTGCCGATCATCTCGGCACGGCGCTGCAAGGCGACCGGGTGGTGGCGCGACTGATCCGCGATCCCCGCGATCAGGGGCGCCCCCGGCGGGACGGGCGTGCCGAAGGGAAAATCCTGCGCATTGTGGAACGTGCCGGCGCGCCAATTGTCGGGACGCTCCAGCGGACGAAGAATTTCTTCCATGTCGTTGCAGACGATCCCCGCTTCCCCCGTGATCTCTATGTTCCTTCCGCAGGGGGAGCCCGCCCGGGTGACAAGGTCGTGGCCCGGCTCGAGCGCTGGGAGAACAGTCATGTCAATCCCGAGGGCTGCATCGTCGAGGTGCTCGGACCCGCCGGTGCTCCCGGCATCGACATGCTTTCGGTCATCCACAAGCATGGGTTGCCGCGCGAGTTTCCGGAGGCGGTCAGTGCGGAGGCCGGTCGGTTCGGTTCCCGGATCACGGATGCCGATCTGGAGGGGCGCGAGGATTTGCGCGGGCGGAATATCATCACGATCGATCCGGATGATGCGAAGGATTTTGACGATGCCATCGAGGTTCAGCCGACGGATTTCGGGTGGAATGTCTCCGTGCACATCGCTGATGTTTCCCATTATGTGATTCCGGGCACCGCACTCGACAAGGAGGCCCGCATACGGGGCAACAGCGTCTATCTTGCCGACCGGGTGATTCCAATGCTGCCGGAAAATCTCAGCAACGGCCTCTGCAGTCTTCGTCCCGACGAGGACCGGCTTGCCTTCAGTGTGTTTGCGGAGATCAACCGCGACGGCTCGGTTCGCCATGTCCGTTTTGGCCGTTCAGTCATTCGCAGCTCCGCCCGACTCACCTACCGGCAGGCGCTTGCCCTGCTCCAGTCACCCCCGGGGGATGAAGTCGGCAGGCGCGTTCACGCAGCGTGGGACTGCTCCTCGACACTTCGGAAAAGACGCTTTGCTAACGGCGCACTTGATCTGGAAATGCCGGAGGTCAAGGTCTGGCTCGATGCCGAGGGCCATCCGGTCAAGTTGGAGCTGGTTGAGAACGATATTTCCCACCAGCTCATCGAAGAGCTGATGCTACTGGCCAACGAACTCGTGGCCCGCCATCTCAAGCGCCGCAATCAGCCCAATATCTACCGTATTCATGAGAAGCCGGATCCCGAGAAGCTCGATGAATATCGTGAACTCGCCGCCACCTATGGTGTCAAAGCCGGAGATCTCGGCCATCGGCCCGAACTTCAACGGCTGCTCGACGGTCTGAAAGGGAAGCCTTATGCGAGTGCCTTGAAGATCGGTCTTCTCAAAAGCCTCAAACGTGCCCGCTACTCTCCCGATCCGCTCGGCCACTATGGCCTGAGCAAGGCCGACTACAGCCATTTCACGAGCCCCATCCGCCGTTATGCCGATCTTCTGACGCACCGCGCCCTGGCCCGTGATCTGGATCCAAAAGCCCACGGCCGGCATGCAACCGCCTCCAGCGATCTTGCCCATGTGTGTGAGCATCTTTCCACCACGGAACGGACGGCAGCCGACGCGGAGAAGGAATCGGTGCGCCTCAAAAAGCTGGAGTATTTCAGCGAACTGGCTGCCGCGCCAACCAAGGGCGGCATTGTGCCCTCCTTTGAGGCCCGAGTGATCGAGGCACGCAACTACGGACTGCTTGTCGAGCTTCCCGAAGCGATGATGACAGGCCTTGTCCCGGTCTCGACGATGGAAGACGATTTCTATCATTTCGACGCCCCCCGCTCCCGCCTCATAGGCAAACGCTCCGGGCGTGTGCTCAAGGCGGGCGATCTCCTTCGAGTGCAGGTGGCACGAGTGGATGCCTTTAAGCAGCAGATCGACTTCCGCTTGGCGGAAGAATCTTCCAGGCGCCCTCGGAGCGCACAGCACTCTCCGCGACATTCACGGTAGCCCGTTGTTGTTCCCTATGTCTTGTGCCGGTTGAGCTTTCAAGTTTCAGGTTTCTTCACTACACTCCCGCGATCGTGAGTACTCCATCCGACACCATTTCCCTGCTCGAAAAAATCTACCGGGAACCCTTCTTTGATCTCATTCAGCGATCCCGATCGGTTCACCTTCAGAATTGGGATGAGGACACCGTCCAGCTCTGCACCCTGCTGAGTGTGAAAACAGGAGGATGTAGCGAGGATTGTTCCTATTGTGCCCAGAGTGCCCGATACAATACGGGGGTGAAGGCCGGGAAACTGATGGGCTGCGACGAGATTCTTCCACTGGCCAGACAGGCGAGAGATAGCGGCACCACCCGTTTCTGCATGGGAGCTGCCTGGAAAGGGGTCAAGTCGGGCGACAGCCGGTTCAACTCCATGCTGGAGACCGTCCGTGAAGTCAGCAAACTTGGCATGGAAGTCTGCGTTACGCTTGGCCAACTGGGAGACGAAGAGGCCCGCCAGCTCAAGGAAGCCGGTGTTACCGCCTACAATCACAACATCGACACGTCACCGGAATTTTATCCGCAGATTGTCACCAGCCACACCTTTGATGATCGCCTCAACACGATTTCCTCGGTGCAGAAGGCCGGGATGGCGGTCTGCTGCGGCGGCATTATCGGCATGGGCGAAACCGAGCGCGACCGCCTCCGGATGCTGGAAGTACTCTGCGGATTCAACCCTCCGCCTGAGAGTGTTCCGATCAACTGCCTCATGTCCATGCCCGGCACCCCTCTCGAGGAGCAGCCGGCCGTTGACATCTTTGAACTGGTGCGACTGGTCGCCACCACCCGCATCATGCTCCCGAAGGCCCGGATCCGTCTTTCCGCCGGGCGCACCCGCCTGAGCCGTGAGGGCCAGGCTCTCTGCTTCTTTGCCGGGGCGAATTCCATCTTCTACGGCGACAAACTGTTAACCGCCGCCAATCCCGGGGTGAACGAGGATCTGGATTTGCTCAAAGCCATCGATTTGGTGCCCCAAGAACTGTTTCAGAGTGTGTAGGGAATCGCAGGCAGGGCTCACCGTTGAGAAACGCCGAATCAATCGGCATCGTTTTTGGTGGTTATGGATTCTGAGTATTCAGCTTAAGGATCCGTAATACCTCGGCAAAGGCCTGGGGATTGCGATGGGCCGCGTGGTCGCTTGGCACGATGCACTCGGACTGGGCGCCCTCCATGTGGGAACTCCAGTAGGGAACGACTCCGTCGGATGAGTGGGGCGAGTCTCCCTTTCCACGATCTCCAAGGATCGTGTGATACGGGATGCCGCCCACGATCGGAATTCTATTGATCATTCGGACAAAACGACTCGTGGGAGAAAGCGTATCAATGCTGTTGGGGGCACGGCTGATTTTCAAATCGTCCGCCTGGAAGGGCATCGCCTCGATCACATCCTGACCGGCACCAACCAGCATGGAAGGAGTCCGAATCAACATGGAGCCAATTCTGCCGATGGAAATGGAGGCCACTTCACTGCCCCGGAGAGGTGCACTGATGAAAATCACCCTGCCGATTTCCGGCCGGTGTCGGAAGATCAGCGTGTCCGCAAGGAGTTTCCTGGTATTTACGGGAAGGCGTGTCTCCGCGGGAGATTTGTTGAACATCAGCGTCCAGAGCTTCTCCTCCGTATCGGTGATGAGGAGTCGGCTGATGCAGCCCCCCATGCTGTGTCCGATGACAACCATTTGACTGTGCAGGGGAAACCTCTTTTCGGCACCATCGAGTTCCTGTCTCAAAAGTGACGCCGTGTAGGGATAGGGATACCCGGAGGGATAGCTGTAAAACCAGAACTGATAATGACGATGGATTTCCGGATCACTTCGCAAATGAATGATCATCGGTGCCCATGTGGATGGAGAATCCATCAGTCCATGGATGACAAGAACGACGGTTTTCTTGGGATTGTAGGGCTCCAGACGCGAGAGATGCGCCGTTTCGGCATATTTCTCGGGGAACAGCATCCGCTCCAGCTTCGGTACTTTGGGGGCAGTACTTGAGAGCATGACGGCCAGCGGCACGGTGAAGTCAGCAGCCAGCGGAAAAGTGCGGCCATCGAGGGAAACCCTCTCCTTCTCCAGAGGGTCTTCAAAGGAAATTTCACAGGTGTTGCCACGGAAGCGGGCCACGGCGGTAACACCGTAATAGAGCTTCCTCGTTGTATAGTCTTCTCGCCACCTGGGATTGATTCCCCGACCGACGGCGACGAGGGGGGCTCCGATTCCTGGACGCACGGCATGTTCCTCAACGAATTTGCCTCCGATTTTAAACTGATCCGCAGGTGTGAAAACGTAGAGTGCAGGGTTCCAAAGACGTCTGGAATCCGGCTTGGATTTCAGCACAAAAGTCTTTTGACTTGAGGGAACCACCAGAGGCTTGCTCCAGGGATCAAGCATTTCATCCCGGATGATTCCCAGGATGCGGGCCACTGCGAAATTATAGCACTTCATGGCCTCCGGATCCCCCGGATTGGATTTTAGCTCCTGAAGTGCAACCTGCGCGGCCTGGATGTTTTCTCCAAGCGCCACAGTCGGCTTTTCACGAACAATGCGCATGGCGTGCATCAGGGTCGCTTCAACCATTAGCTTCTGCCCGGAGACTCCGGAGACCGGGGTGAAGCGCGGTTTTTGTTCCCTGACGGCGGCGTCCGGCGCACACCCCGCAAACACGACCGATGCAAGCAACAACACCAGACAGACTGAGAGACGCAACATCCCTTGGCTGGAAATCGGGTTTTGATCCGATGGAAATCGGATTTCGACGGGTACTTCGCAAAGTGCCACTTTCACGGCTGGCAGATACCAATCCCCCTGGGAAAAGTCAACGAAGAGACCTCTGGTGGCACTGGATATGCACTCCCTTTCACTTGGTATCGCGGTGGCTTACGGAGCGGCTCTTTTCTCCGGGATTCCGGAAGGTGTTTTTGGTGGGTTTGAGGTGGGCCTTTGAGCGGATCTTCCGTCGGTAGTGAGCGGCATGCTGATTCTCGCCCATTCTGACGAAAACGGGATCATCCCGATTGAGGAGTCCTTTTATCACCTGGTGACCGGCAAGATGGATTTTAAGGGCGGTGCTACTTTCTCCGATAATGGAGGATGGTGAAATCGGCCGTCTCCAGCAATTTCTCGCCTTCATCAAACTCTGTTTCAAATTCGGGAAAGAAGGTGTCGCCGTCGACATTTCGTGGGATTTTGGTCACGAAGAGTTCCGAGCAATGCGGCAGGAGGAGCCTGTAAATCTCGGCACCGCCAATCACGAAGAATCCTTCACTGCCGGGAAGCTGAATCAACTCCTCCGGTGAGGGAACGATGGTGATTCCTTCAATGGTATTCTCCGGTATGGAGCGGGAAAGGATGAGATTCTGCCGCCCGGGGAGGGGCCTGCCGATCGACTCATAGGTCTTGCGCCCCATGACGATGGTATGCCCCAGGGTGGTCGCCTTGAAGAACTTCAGATCCTCGGGAAGATGCCACGGGATTTGATTGCCGGCCCCGATGACCCGATTCTCCGCCATCGCAACGATCGCTTTCATGATCGCCAAGGAGAATTTTTCCCGCAGAAGCGCAGGGACGCGGAGAAGAAGGGAAGAAAGACAGTCTGGATTTTATTGCTCTGAGCCTCTGCGTTTGCCGGCCCGAGCATTGTTTTGCACAAGTTACGGCAGAGGTCCAAATTCATCTCTTATCAGGCTATCTTATATGGCAATCGGAGCCTTGATCGCCGGATGAGGGTCGTAGCCTTCAAGGGTGAAATCCTCGAAGCGGAAGTCTTCCAGATTTTTCACTTCGGGATTGAGCATCATTCTGGGGAGGGGGCGCGGTTCGCGTTCAAGCTGGAGGCGGGCTTGTTCCAGATGGTTTGTGTAAAGATGGAGATCCCCGAAGGTGTGGATGAATTCCTTGGGCCGCAAATCGCAGACCTGGGCGACCATGAGGGTGAGCAGGGCGTAGGAGGCGATATTGAAGGGGACGCCAAGGAAGAGGTCGGCGCTTCGCTGGTAAAGCTGGCAACTGAGTTCCCCATCCGTCACATAAAATTGGAAGAGGGCATGGCAGGGGGCAAGGGCCATCTTCGCGATCTCACCCGGATTCCAGGCGGAGACGATGTGACGGCGGCTGTCGGGATTCCCTTTGAGATCGGCAATAAGGCGCGCGATTTGATCGACGGTACCTCCTCCGGCACTCTCAGGCCTGCGCCAGCTCCGCCACTGGGCGCCATAGACCGGGCCGAGATCACCGTTGGCATCGGCCCATTCGTCCCAGATCGTGACATTGTTCTCTTGAAGATAACCGACATTGGTATCGCCTTTCAGAAACCAGAGCAGCTCATGAATGATGGATCGGAGATGAAGCTTCTTGGTTGTCAGCAAGGGGAAGCTAGCGGTGAGATCAAAGCGTTCCTGGGCCCCGAAGACGGAGAGTGTGCCCGTGCCGGTTCGGTCTTCCTTCGCCCTGCCCTGTTCGAGGACAAGACGGAGGAGTCGGTGATACTGGATCATCGGACGGTCAGGATGGATCTAACTCTTATAGACGCTCTCCGGATTGAAGAGCGGCTGTTCCTGGGGAGGAAGGTCATTCCCTTGCTGATCCAGCTCGGTGAAGAAGCAGCTTGAAAATCCGGTGTGGCAGGCTCCCCCATGCTGCTCCACCTCGAAGAGGAGGGTGTCGCGGTCGCAGTCAATGAACCAGCGTAGGATCTTCTGGGTGTGGCCGCTCGATTCGCCTTTTTTCCAGAGTTTTTTGCGCGAGCGGCTCCAGTAGTGCATGTAGCCGGATTCCACGGAGTGCCTGAGGGAATCCTCGTTCATCCAGGCCATCATCAGCACCCTGCCTCCTGCGGCGGTGCTCTCCTGGACGATGGCGGGAATGAGGCCACGGTCGTCGTATTTGAGATTCAACTCCATCGGTTTATTTAAGGGAAACCCTGATTAGATCGCCATCAGGCGATTTAATCAACGGTTCCTTTAAGGGTTGCTTTCAGGGAGGGCGGCTTGGCCTTTCTTTCCATCGCGCGACATGTCCAAATTTTCAGACAGGCTCTTTAGCTCACGAAGATTCGCGATTGCGAAGGCGCGGGCATTTCAGGATGCTCTGGGAGTGGCCCTCTCCTCCAGCATCCAACCCTCTTCGCGACCTGATCGGGCGAACGGTGACTCGATCCCTGTTTGCAGTGTTCCCGTTGCCGAACTGTTGTCGAGGCTCCCCGCCGACTACCGCAGTCAAAAGACAAGAGAGGAAGATTTTCCGTCCTATAGCATCGATCTCCCCTGCCGGGAGCTTTTTCACGGGAATACTCCCCGGCTCCCAGTCGGCCGCCTCCAGCAGTTGCTTCCCGGTTTGATGATCCTCCCTGCGGGAGTTGACCCCGACCAGCGAATAGCGCTTCCTGCCGGATGGCTTGCGCTTCACTTCCGATTGATCGGGAGAAAAAACCAGAGTGAGCCCTTGGAGAAAATCATGGAGGTTGTCCTTCCTCCCGAAAAGGCGGAGGAGGAACCGGGACTGCAACATGGGTCCGGTTCTCCTGCCGTCCCGGCCCGGGAGGAGATGATTCAAGAGTCCGTTTCAGTCCCCGCCGTTACAGTCAGCCCTTCCCCTTCTCTCACGCTGGAGCGGCTTTGGAAGCTAGACCCGCAGGATCAGTTGCTGGATCCATTCCCGCTCCAGTCACTCTTCATGACGGAGGAGAAGCTTACGCTGGAGCGCGTCCTGGCTCTGGCAGGAGAGCTTCCGGGACTTCGTGCCTGTGTGCTGGCTCATGGCGATCAGGTTGTGTGTGCCTCCAATATCCCCTCGGGAATTGATTTGCAGACTCTCAGCGGACAGGCTGTGACGATGCTTTCCCAGATTCGGGAATCCTCTTCCCAGATGGGACTGGGTGCGGTGCCTGCAATCACCCTCCATGGTGAACAGGGGATCCTGAGCTTTCTGCATCAAGGGGAAATCTGCCTGCTGGTTCTTCACGCCGATCGCGGTTTTGTTCCCGGAGTCCGTGAGCGGCTTCAGGAGATGCTCGGTCATCTTTCGCTGGCGCGCCCGCTGCCCGGTGGGAATTCCGTGCAGCCGAGCCTGCCGATCTGATATGTCGTCTGACGGAGGGATCGATGGATACTGACGACGGGATTTGAAACGACAAGGGATTTGGTTTCTTCACTTCTTATGCGTCTGTTCACTCGAGACCGCTTGAACAGCCCCTCGGGTGATCCGCGATAGCAGCTTGCTATTTGCCCATGCCGATGTCCTGCGCAAGTTTCGGCTTTCAGCTTTCTTCAGCTCTTCTAGGATTCCCCAATGCTTGAGATTATGCAAAAAGGCGGTCCGCTCATGTGGATTATTCTCCTCTGCAGCGTGGTCGCCCTGGGGGTTTTTTTTGAAAGGCTCTTTTACCTTCACCGTGCATCGATTCGTGTCGGTGAGTTGCTTGGCGGGATCTCGCTGCTGATTCATAACAACCGGATTGAAGAGGCGCTCGGCGAATGCTCGGCTTCCCACGGACCTGTGGCCCGCATCCTTCAGGCGGCTCTGACACGTCCGAATGAAGATCGGGCCGTGCTTCAGTCGATCACAACAGATGCCGCCTTGCTCGAAATTCCCAAGCTTGAAAGAAACCTCCCTATTCTGGCCTCGCTGGCCTACATCGCCCCCCTCGTCGGTCTGCTTGGAACAGTGCTGGGTTTGCTCGATGCCTTCCTGATTCTTTCGGCTCACGGAAGCTATGCCACGACGGCGGAGCTTTCACGCAGCGTGTATGAGAGCCTGCTGAACATGGCTTCGGGGATCGCCGTGGCAATTCCCGCATTCCTTGGACACAGCTATCTGACCTCGCGTGTGAACGACATCATTCATGACATGGAGCGGGGTGGCATCGAGGTGGTGAATCTTCTGATCGACCGCCGGGCACGCCTCGAGAGACTCCCCGATTTTCTGCCAAACTCAGAGGCATGAGGCTTCCGCGCTGCAAGGGGTTCGAAACACCCTTCCTCCTGATGGCCCCGGCCTTGGGAGTGCTGCTCTGCCTGGTTTTTTTCCTCCTTCTGGGCGGATATTTTGTCCTGCAGCCCGGTGTTGAGGTGAAGGCTCCGGACTCCCCTTTTCTGTTGCTTCCGGAACATGATCCCGAGGTGGTGAGCGTGACCGGGGCACCGCTGCCGCAGATTTACTATGACCAGAATGTGGTGACGCCCGAGGAGTTGGAAGAAGCCCTTCGTAAAACACACAAGACAGGCAGCCTCATCATCAAGGCCGACCGCCTGGCGCCGTATGATCTGCTGGTCAGAATCATGACCATCGGGGCGCGGTGTGGGTTCACGATCGTGCTGGCCACCGGCACGGCCTCCGCTTCATGAAGACTCCCCTCAGGCTTTCCAGGGTCGCTTCGGAAGTTCCGGGGGAAATCCCCGGGGGCGAACACCATCTCCCCAAGGATCTCGCAGAACTGGCTCATCTGCTATTTGAATGGCCCATTCGCCAGTCACCGAGGCTGGCCCTTCCTTGCTTCATTCTGGTGGCGGCGATGGTGCAGGCCGGAATCATGATCCTCTTTTCCATCAGCTACACAACGCCTTCACAGATCGCCCCTTTCTCTCCGCAGATTTATTTTGTGACTCCGAATTCTCCCGCAGCCCGGCAGCTTGCCCCGTGGTTGGAGGCCAATGATCCCGCCGTCTTCTCGCCTCAATACGCCGCCAGAGAGGCCCTTCCCGCGCCGCCGCCTCTAAAATACAGGCCAAGTTACGAGGATTCCCCTCCGCCTCTCCGACCCATGCCGGAGGAAGAAACCCAGACCCTCGAGCCTCCGATGATTCCCCTGATGACAGGCATCCAGCGCAGGAGGGCTGTCGCTTTCACAAAGCCCCTTGCTGCCCCGTCATCCGTGGTGACGCCAACAGTCGTGCAATGGCAGGATCAGCTTGCCGGGCGTTCTCTCCTTCCTTCCTCGGCGAAGATACCCCCCCCGCAACCCCCGAATGCTGTCTCCGGCCCGGGGCTGTACGAAGTCGAGATCAGCCCTGAAGGATTGCCTCTTCATTGCGTCCTGCTCGACTCCTCGGGCGACTCGGAGAGTGATGAAGCTGGGGGTGTCTGGATTCACTCCGCGAGATTTCAGCCCGCAGAAAAATCTTCCTGGGGCCGCGTGCTGATGCTCTGGGGTTCCCCGCCTCACACAGATCCGACGAAGACGACGCCGGGAGTCACCCCATGATTCCCATCACTCTTCCCTGGTTTGTCTTCCTCTACCTTGCGCTTTTTCTTGCGGGGATTTTGATCCTTTGGATAGGATATGAAATGATCCGCAAGCGCCACGCCAACTCTATCGCCCGGGATCGTGTATTCTGCAAAATCTGCGGGTCACGATACACCGACACTTCCACTGCCGATCTTCTCAACTGCCCTGCCTGCGGCAGCCAGAACGAACGCTCCACCGAGGGGGGGATCTAAAGCCATGGGAATGTGGATTGGCCGCAACCGCAAGGCCCGTGTCACCTACGGGTTTGATGAAATCGCCCTGGTGCCGGGCTCCGTTACCATCAATCCCGAAGAGGTCAGCACCACCTTCCAGATTCCCTGCAAGGATGGCAGCACCATCGATCTCGGCATTCCTGTCCTGGCAAGCGCCATGGATGGCGTCGTCGATGTCCGTTTTGCCATCGCCATGAGCAAGCTCGGCGGTCTTGCCGTGCTCAATCTCGATGGTATTCAGACCCGCTATCAGAACCCTGATTCGATTCTCGACCAGCTCCTCACCGAGGACAAGGATCATGTGACCACTTTTCTGCAAAAGGTTTATACCGAGCCGGTAAAGGATGAGCTCATTGTGGAACGGATCAAGGCCATCAAGGCCGGGGGCGCCATCGCCGCCGTCAGCTCGATACCCCAGCGAGCCGAGCACCTCGGCCCCATCGCCGCGGCAGCAGGAGCCGATGTCTTCATTGTTCAGAGCACCGTCTCGACCGTTCGTCATATTTCCACCAGGTATGAATCCCTGAATCTGGCCAGCTTCTGCGCCAAGATGCCGATTCCCGTGATCGTCGGGAATGCCGTCAGCTATGATGTGACCCTGGAACTCATGGGTTGCGGAGTAGCCGGGGTTCTCATCGGAGTCGGCCCGGGTGCCGCCTGTACCTCGCGCGGCGTTCTTGGGCTTGGAGTGCCTCAGGTGACGGCAACTGTGGATTGCGCTGCGGCACGTGACACGTATCACAAGAACACGGGGCGCTATGTTCCCATCATCACCGATGGAGGTATGAGCAAGGGCGGGGATGTCTGCAAGGCGCTTGCCTGCGGCTCCGATGCCGTGATGGTCGGCAGTGCTTTTGCCAAGGCCGTCGAGGCGCCGGGCCGCGGATATCACTGGGGGATGGCCACTCCCCATGCGAATCTTCCCCGAGGCACGCGCATTCATGTCGGCCAGACCGGCTCACTCCAGCAGATCCTTTTCGGCCCCGCCGTCGTGGATGACGGGAGTCAGAATCTTGTGGGTGCCATCACGACCTGCATGGGCAACGTCGGCGCAGCTACCATCCGTGAATTTCAGGAGACCGAAATTATCATCGCCCCCTCGATCAAAACGGAAGGGAAGTTGTTCCAGACAGTCCAGAATGTCGGCATGGGCACGCGCTAGTCTTCCAAAGAACTTGCTCTGATTTTTCAGAGAAATATCGGCATGCTGACGCACACCAGGTGCGTCAGCCGGGTTGCTTCCCTTTAAACAAGGCAGCAACTACGAGGAAATTTCAGGCCGCATCAAGCGGTGTCACCGGAGTAAAGAGAGCAATGAGGCCCGGGGAAATTCCTTAAGGGAATTCCGTTCTCTGCTACCCAAGGGCCTTTAAGACAGGAAATACTCCTGTCACTCACACCGTGAAACCTGAGGAAGGGGGGAGCCCCTTTACCTCCTACGACTTGTAACGCAGGCGCTTCTTGTGCCGGTTGAGCTTCATGCGCTTGCGGCGCTTGTGCTTGGCGATTTTGGCTTTGCGTTTCTTTTTAATGGATCCCATCGGAGATGTATTCGTGCGGTGCTAGTAGAGGAGAAGTCTGTTAATAGACGACTTTGTTCAGGGGGTATTCGATAATTCCTTCGGCACCGAGTGACTTCAGTTGCGGTATGATCTCCCGGACGATTTTCTCGTCGATGACGGTTTCCACAGCCACCCAGTCGTTTTGGGCCAAAGGCGAAACTGTAGGATTGCGGAGAGCGGGCAATGCCTCAAGAAGATTCTGCAATTTTATCCTGGGAAGATTCATCTTGAGTCCAACCTTGTCGCGGGCGGTGAGTGCCCCGACGAGCAACAGGGCAATGCGTTCCATCTTCCCACGCTTCCAAGGATCCGAATGGGCCGCCTTGCCGGCCACGAAAACGGGATAGGATTCGATGATGGTTTCGAGAATGCGGAGTTTGTTGGCACGAAGAGAAGAGCCTGTCTCGGTGATGTCAACGATGGCATCGACGAGATCGGGTACTTTTACCTCCGTGGCACCCCAGGAAAATTCCAGCTCCGCCTTCACTCCCTTGCTCTCAAAGTACCGGCGGGTCAAGCCCACCGCCTCGGTGGCGACGCGCTTTCCTTCCAGATCCTTCACCGATTTGTACGGGGAATCCTCGGGCACCGCGATGACCCAGCGGGTTGGGTTGGCAGTTGCCTTGCTGTAGGGAAGTTCGGCTAGAATCTCGACAGCGGAACCGTTTTCCTCGACCCAGTCACGCCCGGTGATGCCGCAATCCAGGAAGCCCCCCTCGACATAGCGGCTGATTTCCTGCGCACGCAGCAGGCGGAGGCGCAGTTCCGGATCGTCCACGGTCGGGCGGTAGGAACGGCTGGTGCCTGAAATGGTGAAGCCCGCCCGCTGGAAGAGCGAGAGGGTGGCTTCCATCAGGCTGCCTGAGGGAAGGCCAAGAGTGAGGATCGGATCCGCCATAAGAGGGGGCGAACTATAGGCCCTTCACCCCCCCCTTGAACAAGCGAAAAAAGGGGAAGGAGTCATCGGGGATTTTGGAGATTGGTCTGATTAATGCTTGTGAAACGCGGTGTGCTCGAAGAATTGTCTGATGCCAAGTCCCCTGTGAATCTGTGGAACCTTTTTATGATCTCCGAGATGCCTGCTGTCGTTCACTCAATCAAACCAAGCCCTGAGGGGATCAACTCCCGGAGGCTTCTTCCGGTTCTTGACTCGGAAAAGGCCATCCCGTTTTTCCTGATTGCCATCACCTTTCTACTCAGGCTTTTTTTCTGCACCAGAGCCCCGGATGACAGTTCGGATCTCTTCCGCCATCTGGGATTCACCTCCCATTTTTTTGAAAATCCGTCACTCTTTTACCAACTCAAAGCCGGGCAGTTTCCCACGGAGTTCTGGTCTCAATTTTGGAGTGAGCAGGGATATATCTATCCCCCGGCGGCACTTCTCTTTTTCTCGTTGTACGGAACGCTGGGCATCGGTCTCTTCTGGGTGAAGCTGTCGTTGACGCTCTGTGATCTCGCTTCGGGGATTCTGATCGGACGAGCCTCCTCCTGGTGGGCGGCGGTGCTGGTCTTCTCGGCGCCCGTGAGTGTCTGGTACACCTCGCACGAGGGTCAATACGAGAGCCTGGTATCGCTACTTGTCATCATCACGATTCTCTCGGTTCGCAGTGGTCGCTGGATCGCTGCTGGAGCTGTCTTCATGCTGGCCTTGCAGACCAAGCAACTTGCGATCCTGCTCACTCCCTACCTGGTTTTTGAAATCCTGCATTGCAGGCAGCCGAACCGGCTTTTGGCTGGAAAAGGTTTCATCATCGGATTTGTTGCGGCGTTTCTTCCTTTCATTCCCTTTTATTACTGGAGGCCGGACCTCTGGTTTCTTCCACTTCAAAGCCAGGCCAATTTACTGAATCCGTTCTACTGGCCTCTAGGCACCAGCATGACTGCGATGGCACATTTTGATGGATGTTCTTATCTGCGCATTCTCTGGGATGCCATTGTCAGCATTGGCTCGCTTGCCGTGCTGGCCCTGTTTTTGGCCGGTGCGAAACGAGGGGAATTCCGGGCAAGGCTGCTCCAGGCTCTACCGGTGATTTCTTTCTGGCTTCTCATCAAGAGCATGGCCTGGGTGATGAGCTGGTACATGATTGTGCTTTCCGGCCTTACCTTTGCCCTATGGCGTTACAGGAAATGGATGATTCTGCTTTTTGCGTTCTACTGGCTTCAGTGCGGGCAGCAAGTATCACGATGCATTGGCGATGACGATCACGAGGATGATGAAAGCGTGGCCTTCTTCCATCAAAGTCTTTGGCATGGTGATTATCGGGCACAAGGACCTGATCTGCCCTGATTTTTAGATTAAATCGGCGTTTCCCGAGATGCTCCGATATCGCGACGGAATTGCTTGCCCTCGAAACTGATGAACTCAGCGGCGGCGTAGGCCTTTGCCAGAGCCTCCTCCAGAGTAGTCCCGGCGGCGGTCAGACCCAGAACGCGCCCTCCGCTGGTGACGACATGCTCCCCTTGGAGATCTGTCCCCGCATGGAAAACCACAACATCAGAGTCGGTGCCTGCTTCGGCTTCCTTGATGCCCGTGATCCTCTTGCCCTTCTCAATCGGCCCGGGATAGCCGCCCGAGGCAAGGACAATGCAGGCTGATGAGCGGTCATCCCAGTCCGGCGTGACTTCCGAAAGTTTTCCATCAATCGTTGCCTCGATCAGATCAAGGAGATCGGATTTGAGGCGACGCATGAACACCTGGGTTTCGGGATCACCGAAGCGGCAGTTGAACTCCAGCACTTTCGGCCCCTCCTCTGTCATGATCAGTCCGGGGAAAAGCATTCCCTGGAAGGAGAGCCCGTCGGTGGCAAGCCCCGTGATAAAGGGATCGAGGATTTCCTTCCGGGCCCGTTCCATCTGCGCGGAAGTCATCACGCGCGAAGGGCTGATGGTTCCCATGCCTCCCGTATTGAGCCCCTGATCGTGATCCAGGGCTCTCTTGTGATCCTTGGCATCCGGGAAGAGAATGTAATTCCTGCCATCCACCAGGGCATGAAGGGAGCATTCCGGTCCGGTGAGAAATTCCTCGATGACGACAGTGGAACCGGCATCGCCAAAAATTTTTTCCACCATCGAGGCGTGAATGGCCTCCTCCGCCTCGGCCCGGGATTCCGCAATCACAACACCCTTGCCCAGGGCAAGACCATCGGCTTTCACGACCAGCGGATAACGGGCGGTTTTGCAGTAAGCCTTTGCAGCCGTGGCATCCGAGAATGTTTCGGAATCTGCGGTGGGAATGCCGTGGCGCACCATGAACTCTTTTGCGAACGACTTTGAGGATTCCAGGCGGGCGGCGGCGGCAGATGGACCGAAGATGCGCAGTCCCTCCGTCTGGAACAGATCGACGATTCCTGCGGCCAGAGGATCATCGGGGCCGACGATGGTGAGATCCACCCTTTCGGTTTTTGCCAGCTCGACAAGCCCTGCAAGATCCGTGGCCTTCACCGGATGATTGATGGCGAGTTGCGCGGTTCCCGCATTACCCGGTGCGCAGTGCAGAAGGGAAACGCGCGGGCTTTTCGAGAGCTTCCAGAGCAGGGCATGCTCCCGACCTCCCGATCCGATCACAAGAATTTTCATCGCGGAAGAATGGACGCGCTCCCATCACCGTGTCCAGCATGTGTGTATGGAGGCATGGAGCCTTTCTGAAAATTAGGAAGCGCCGCGTTGCCGGGGATTTTTTACCTTCCCTCCGGCAGTCATTGTCATTTCAACCCGCCAAAGGATGGCGGATATTGGGGAGGAGCGCCGTTGCGGAAACTTCCACTTCGCGTTCCTGGCCGAGCATATTGAGCAGAATTGCCACACGGTCGTGAGCGGGCATGATGCGCGTCACCAAGGCTTGGACTCCCATGAAAGGGCCGTGCACAATCTTCACTTCCTCCCCCTCCTTGATTTCAGATCGAATTTCCACGACTTCCCCGTCGGCCACATGAAGCCGGAGATCGGCGATGATGGATTCGTCGAGGGCACAGGGGCGGCCGCCGAAGGCAAGCGTCTTGGCTACCCCGTTGATGGCGGCAATACGGCGGTAGAGTTCCGGATAGACAAACCGGACAAAGAGGTAGCCGGGGAACATCGCTTCCTGCACCCAAGTTACGCCGGTTGAGCGTGCGCGCTTGAAGCGAATCTTTGGGCAGAAGACCTCCAGTCCGAGCTCCTGTCGAAGCAGTCGCGTTGCGACCCCCTCCTGCTTGGGCTTGGCCTTCACACAATACCAGAGCATCTTTTCCGAATACAGGGGTTCCGGCGCGGATCTCAAGCTTATCTGGGACATCCCTGAATTATGCCATGGAAATGCTTTCCGGGGCAACCCGCCTTCACATCCATTGAATTGCCGCACCAGGAGGGCTTTTCAATGTGACGAAATTGTCACAATCGATTGGTTGGAGAATTTCACGGCAGTGACTACACAAAATCTTGTGCAGGAAGAGACAACCCATCACTACAGAACCGTATGGATTTCTGATGTCCATCTTGGCACGCGTGGCTGTCAGGCTGGTGCATTGCTTGGATTCCTTCGATCCTTCGACTGTGAAACGCTCTATGTGGTGGGAGATTTGATTGATATCTGGGCGATGAAGCGCGGGGTGTTCTGGACTCAGGAGCAAAGCGATGTCATCCAGAAAATCCTCCGCAAGGGCCGCAAGGGATCAAAAATCATCTACATTCCAGGGAATCACGATGAACGGATCGCCGATTTTGCAGGCGACTATGCCAATGTGCATATCCAACCCAGGGCCATTCACACCACGCAGGATGGGCGCTGTCTGCTGGTGGTTCATGGTCACGAACTCGACACCGTCGTCCAGAATATGGGGTGGCTCGCCCATGTGGGGGATGTCGGTTACCAGCTTCTGCTGTACCTGAACACCCCCGTGAATTTCTGCCGGAGGCTTTTGGGCCGCGCCCACTGGTCTCTGAGCGCCTATGTGAAGAGCAGCGTCAAGAATGTGGTGAACTTCATCGGCAGCTTTGAGGAATCGATGGTTCGCTTCGCCTCCGATGCAGGAGCGCAGGGCATCATCTGCGGCCACATCCACACTGCGGCGATGCGCAAGATCAAAGGATTGGACTATTTCAATACCGGTGACTGGGTGGAGAGCCGGACGGCCCTTGTTGAAGAAAGCGACGGGCAACTCAGGCTGCTTCAGTTCTCTCCTTCGGGGGATATTCTCCTGGCCTTAAGTGATTCCGGCCCCTCCGATAATACGGTGGCGCCACCGTCAAGATTCCCTGTAAAGGCGCGCCTCCCGGAGGCAGTCCCTGTTTAGGAACGAGTAAAAAGTAAAAAAACTGGCAGGGAGGTCCCTCTCCTCCTAGGTTTGGTGGCTGCCCGATGACAATTTGCCTTCTCAAATCCAAGATCCATCGCGCCGTGGTGACCGGTGCTTCCGTGGATTATGAAGGAAGCCTTACCATTGCTTCCGACCTGGCCCAGCGCGTAGGACTTTTGCCCTACGAGAAGATTCTCGTAGGGAACATGGGAAATGGCGAACGGTTCGAAACCTATGTCATCTACGGTCCGCATGGGTCTGGCGTCATTGAATTGAACGGTGCCACGGCCCATCTCGGCAAGGTTGGCGACCGCCTCACTATCATGTCCTATGCCTGGCTTGATGAAGAGGAAGCATCAACGCATAAACCCTCCGTCATTGTGTTGGACGATAAGAATGCCATCAAGCAGGCATAGCTCACGTCAGCATACCCTGATTTTCAGGTTCAGCGTTAATAGCCTCTAGAGTGAGATGCCAAGGCTGGAGAGTGTCTTGAGATCGAGACGACCGCTGACCGAAAGATTGTTGTCAGCTTGAAATTGCTCCACTGCCCGTTCGGTTTGGGAACCATAGCTGCCGTCAACAACACCCTTGTAATATCCGAGAGCTGACAATTTGGATTGAGCCTTGGCAAGAGTGCCGTTGGGCGGCGCGACTGGTCGATCTGATTGGTGGATAACAACTGTCTGGGGAGCCGGTGGATAATAGTACCCCTGTACGGGATATACCGGGCGAGCATAGACAGTTGAAGCCACAACGGGTGCCGCTATTGCAGCTCCTGCGCCAAGTCCAAAAAGACTCCAACCCAGACCATTGGGAATACCTGTGCCATACCAGCCTCCATAGCCGCAATATCCACCCCGATAGCCCCAGCCTCCCCAGCAGGGACCGGCATGGAGTGAAACGGGAATGGCCATAGCCATGATGAATGCGCTGAGCCCGGTGGCAAGGAGTCGGATGGGTTTCATGGTTGGTTGACGCTGGTGCTTGTCCTCCTAATAACACGATGCTATGCGCAATGCAAATTCCCGAGCCCAATTCGTCCGGATCTCTACCTTTTCAAAGCGTGGCTGCCCAGGGAGGTTAGAATACCGGAAATCAGGACCCAGGGCAGGATGCCCGTTGAGATTGCCAGCTGGATCCGCCGGGGAGGTTCCCCGAGAGCCAGCGCCACGGCAGCAGTCGCCTGCGGGCCGACGGTTACGGGAGCAATCAGGCAGAGACCCCAAAGTCCGAAGCGGGCCCAGACTCTCCAGAAGAGTTTGCTGGGATCCGGATGCGGGTTGATTTTTAACCTGGTGGTGATCCAAGCCCGAAGCGGGGCTCCTCCGACCAGCACCATGGTTCCTCCGAAGGAGTAACCCAGCCATGCTGCCAGTGCTGCCGCCCAGAGCGGAGCATGGGCTGCAACGCCTCCGGGAATGGCTCCTACAAAGTAGAAGACCCCTAGTCCGAAGGCGGTGAGAATTCCTGGAATCAAAATCAGAGCCAGGTCACTTTGCCATCCTCAACACTGTAGATCCCACCAACGATCTTGAGTTTGCCTTCATGGATGAGTTCATGAAGTACCGGGCTGGCCTCCAGCTTCTTGATTTCACTCAGGATCATTGCCTTTGTGGAGGCTTGGAGAAGCTCGGAAGCATCGGCATTCGGATGTTCTTTACGGGCGAGGACGACCGCTGGACGAATGGAGTCGATCAAATGGGGTAGAGATCCCGGCAGGGGCTGATCGGCAATGGCGGCTTTCATGGCACCGCAATTCGTATGTCCCAGCACGACAATGAGAGGCACGCCGAGATGCTCCGATCCGTATTCCAGGCTCGCCACATCATTGATGCCGGAGGCCACTCCCGCCACGCGACAGACAAAAAGCTCGCCGAGGCCGAGATCAAAGATTACCTCCGGTGGTGTGCGGCTGTCAGCACAACCGATGACGCTCGCTATGGGATATTGGGCGGCGGCGGTGGCCATCACTCTTTTGAAATTATCCTTGTGATCCACAACCTGACTGTTTGCGAAACGATGATTACCTGCCTTCAGTGCCGCCAGAGCCGCCTCTGGAGAAGCGCGGCGCGGATCAATGGCTGAAGTAGTGAATGCTGATTGTCCGCCCGATCCTGTATCCAGCGCAAGGAGCGGCTGATTCAGTCCCGCTGCCAGGAGTGTGACAAGACCGGAAAAGCGAAGAAGAGTGTTGAAAAATGAGTTCATTGAGATCGTGGAGTCCGACAATACCTCGATCCACGAGCAGTGGCGAGAGTTTTGATAGTCTTAAGGGGAGGGTGGAATATCGGCAAAATTTTAGGAGGTAGATTGTGGATTCCGCTTAAATTTACCAGTCACTGTCTCTCCTTGGAAAAGGGAGGCGGACATGGATCCGCCTCCCTCACGCTGATTCGGTGATAGCCTTCAGGCTACCTTGACCTCAATCTGCTTGGGCTTGGCTGCTTCGCTCTTGGCGACGTGAACTCTCAGGACGCCATCGCTGTACTTGGCTTCCACTTTGTCTGTATCGACATCATCAGGCAGACTGAAGCTCCGCACGAAGCTGCCGTAGGCGCGTTCGACGCGGTGGTATTTTCTTCCATTTTCCTCCTTCTCGAACTTCCGTTCTCCGGAGATGGAGAGGAGGCCGTTTTCCACCGTGACTTTCACATCCTCCTTACGGACTTCAGGGAGTTCCGCTTTGACAAGGTACTCTTTGTCATCTTCGGCTATATCAACTGCGGGAGCCCACTCCGTGATGGTCGGCAGTTCCTTGTCTCCATCCTTGCGGAAAGAAGGAAGACCCAAGGCACTGGAAATACGGTCGTGGATTTCACTGAGATCCCTTGTGGGATTCCATCGGGTTATTGTACTCATTGGTTCTGATCCTATGTGGCGGAAATAGGTTCCAGCCATGCCCTCTTCCGCCGTAAGAGCTGGCTGAAGAAGAGGATTTATTCCTCTCCCAAAACGTATTCAGCAAAGCGTATGCCTCCCGCTTTTCTCTGATGGAAAAGCTGTAGGGCGGCATTGCTGAGTCAAAATGACTCAGTAATGTGTCACACAATGAGTCGCCCATTCTTTCGATTCGACGAGGGCACGCACCAATGCTATCCCCTCGGAATGAAAGTTTTTATTCTTGGTGCGAACGGGAGGCTCGGTTCGGCCCTCGTGCGCCGCTGGCGAAAGCTGCCAGAAGTCGAGGTGATTCCCCTGACCCGTGAGAAGGTGGATCTCTCAGATCCTGAAAACGCCGAGGCGGGGCTGGCGGCTCTGAAATTCGGTGACGGGGATGTGGTGGTGAACTCCGCCGCTGCCACGGATGTCGATGGCTGTGAACGCGATCCTGTGACGGCCCTCCGAATCAATGCCGAGACTCCCGGTCGTTTGGCGCGGTTATGTGCCGCACGGGGTGCCCGCCTCATCCATATCGGAACCGACTATGTCTTTGATGGCTCTCTTGACCGCCCCTACCGTGAGGAGGATGAGGCAAAACCTCTCAGCCATTACGGAAACACCAAGTTGCAAGGAGACCAGCAGGTGCTGGCCGCTTCGCCACAGCATTCTGTGGTTCGCGTCTCCTGGGTCTTCGGTCCCGACAAGCCGAGTTTTGTCGATGCCATTGTCCGCCGTGCCCTGACGAATCCGGAGGCGGCGGCCGTCCATGACAAAACCTCTTCCCCTGCCTACACCGAGGATCTTGCCGTCTGGCTCGAGGCCTTTCTCAAGCCGGATTTTTCCGGAGGAATTTACCATCTCTGCAACAGCGGCTCCTGTTCCTGGCGTGATTACGGCGAATACGCCCTGGAGTGTGCGAAACAAAACGGCATTCCGGTGCTCACGACAACCGTCTCCCCCTTGACTCTCTCCGACATGAAAGCTTTCATCGCGGTTCGTCCACCCCATACTTCGCTCGATACCGGAAAATTCACCAGGGCGAC
>Ga0302275_10001629_pt1 | contig 24089 bp, 20 predicted proteins | sample III_Bog_N2_2_FD_200229 | JGI IMG/M metagenome (GOLD analysis project Ga0302275, IMG submission 200229) | Peat permafrost microbial communities from Stordalen Mire near Abisko, Sweden - III_Bog_N2_2 | ecosystem: Environmental > Terrestrial > Soil > Wetlands > Peat | place: Sweden: Abisko... | reverse complement strand
TCCAGGAGCCGTCGCCAAAAGTCGCGCGATGAGAAGCCAGCCAATGCAGGGCATGTCAGCAGGGATCGCGACGAGGAGACCGAACGATGTTGGAGGTGGTGGCACAAGTTCAGCAACGGCTGCCGCAACATCGCCAATGATCGCGCGCACTGCGACGCTGACCGTTATGGTGAAGGACATCTCCGCAGCCCGCACTTCTTTCGATGCAATCCTTGCGCGTCACCACGCTTATTCCGCGGAACTTGTGGTTGCTCTCCTTGAAGACGCTCCGCCGCACGGCATCCAAGCATCTCTCAGAATCCCGGCGCCTGAATTGGGAGCAGCACTAATTGAATTCAAGTCCCTTGGCCGGGTGCAAAAGGAATCCCAGTCCGGCGAAGAGGTTACACAGCAGCACACCGACTTAGCGGCACGCCTGCAGAACTCACGCGAGACGGAACAACGGCTGCGAGATATCCTGGCCCAGCGCACCGGGAAGATTGAAGACGTTTTGCAGGTTGAGGAGGAAATCGCTCGCGTCCGCGGAGAAATTGAAGGGATGGAAGCCGACCAGCGCGCACTGGAACATCGCGTCGATTTTGCTACGGTCGATCTCCAGCTTGTCGAGGAGTACAAAGAGCAGTTCAGCACGCCCTCCACTTCGGTCTCCACGCGGATTGGCAATGCATTCGTGGATGGCATGCGCAACGCGGCTTCGATGATGCTGGGACTGGTTCTGTTCATCGAGGAAGCGGGGCCGGTGGTGCTGATCTGGCTGGTGATTTTGGGGGTTCCTACGTTGCTGGTGTGGAAGCGGTATCGAAGGATGAAGGCCAAGGTCTAGGGCCGTTCATGCTGCGTAAACCAGCCTATGACGCGGCGCTCATACTCTTCCGGGTCTGCGCCTTGTGCGCCGCAATGACCTGCTTCTGGCGGTTCCCATAAAACTACCTGCGGCCCTCGTGCAGAGCTCCGTGACAGAATCATTTCGGAATGGCGAGGGGGAAGATTGGTGTCCTTCTTGCCGTGGATCAGCAGGACCGGCACGCTGCTCGCAGCTACAGAATCTTCCGGCGACGATTGTCCGAGATTCACGCCGTGCTTCAAGCGAGCATAGAGGAATCCGGCCTCCACTGCAGGCCGCAGCAGCGTCCGACCCACGCTTGAGCTGGCATTGAATTTTTCGCCCAAGCGGTCGTATGAGGCTTCACGGAAGCTTGCAAAGGATGACTCCGCCACGACCGCGCAAAAACCGGGCTCTGCACTCAGTGACTGGAGCAATTGACCCGCCCCCATCGATTCACCAAGGCCATCGATGCAATGCGGAGACTCCGACCGTTGAAGCCAGTTGAACCAGCGCCCGATGTCATCAGCCTCTTTCGCCCCATACGTGGCAAGATCGCCGCCGCTCATGCCATGGGCGCGCGCATCGGGTAGAAGAACCGCATAGCCATGACGAAGCAACAAGTCGGCATTGCCCAGCATTCCAGCGCGATTGTCGGACTGCCCGTGCAGCAGGATTACTGCATCGCCATTAGGCTGCGAAGTGCGGTTGCTCCATGCGCGGAGAGTTGCGCCGTCGGCCGCGTTGATGGAAACCTCCGTGAGCGCTGCGTGGTTACGCGTTGCAATCTCCTGAGCAATATCTCGAGCCTGCTGGCTCAACACTCGGCGTCCCGGATGCAATGCCATCTCTCCAGCGACGACTCCGATTGCGGCGCAGATCACGAGCCAGAGAGCGACCAGCACAAGGCCGCTGATGAAAAGACGACGCGCAAATTTCATATTCAGGCTCTACGCAAAGAGCAGGACACTCGTTCCGCGATCCAACCTTGCGGAAACTCTTCAATGAGCTGAATGGAACAGCTTCTCCACGACTTGAAACGCCCCAATCCCCCTGCTGTTATCCTTGATTGAATGGCTTTTTTATCCTCATACCGCCCCGAAGTTCCTTACCAGCGCCCTGCGGCTACTCCCTCCGCGCTGGCTACATGGCTGTTGTTCGCCGCCATCTTTGCCGCCGTCCAATTTGGCTCGCTGTTTTCACCGCCGCTGCTCGACGACGTGGACGCTTCGCACGCCCAGGCTGCCCAGCACATTGTCGACAGCGGCAACTGGATTACATGCCAAATCAACGGCATTCGCTACATTGAGAAACCGCCGCTGCCCTACTGGCTGGTAGCCGTGAGCTACAAGGTGTTTGGCGAAAACACGTTTGCCACGCACTTGCCCAATGCCCTGGCCATGCTCGGCCTTTGCTGGCTCTCGTGGCTCTGGGCGCGCCGGGCATGGGGCGCGCGCGCGGGGCTCTATGCCGGCTTGGGCGCGCTCACTGCCGTTGGGCCGTTTTTGTTTACGCGCTTCATTATTCCCGAGTCGATCCTCGCTCTTTTTCTGCTGATTGCCCTGTACGCTCTGATCACTGGCCTGGAACTCGGCGAACCCAACCGCTTTTACTGGACGTACGCCTGCGTGGCCCTGGCCACGTTGACCAAGGGACTCATCGCCCCCGTCTTCTTTGTTGGCGCGGCTGTGCCTTACCTGATTCTTACCGGACAATGGCGCCGCTGGCGCAACTTGAGACTGGTCACCGGCTTTCTGGTCTTCTTTGCGATTGCTGCGCCGTGGCACATTCTCTGCGGCCTTGCGAATCCTGACCAGGGACAAGCCGTTGGCAACCACCCTACCCTCGGCAACGTTCACGGCTTCTTTTACTTCTACTTTGTCAATGAGCACTTCCTGCGCTTCTTCTCGCTGCGCTATCCGCACGATTACAACAAGCTGCCGGGCGTCTGGTACTGGCTGCTGCATTTTGTCTGGCTCTTTCCTTGGAGCCTGTTTGTGCCTGCCTTGCTGGCTGTGGCATGGAAGACGCGCCACCACTGGCTGCAGCACCTGCGCCACGATGCGGGGCAGACCGTTGACTTTTATCTGGACCATGCCAACCGCGAAGACGTAGCCTCCTACGTGCTACGCCTCAAGTTCCGCGTGCGCACGGTCTGGCTGCTCTCGCTGTTCTCCGCGTGGACGCTGTTCTTCTTTTCGCTTTCGTCGAATCAGGAGTACTACACGTTCCCGGTGTGGCCGCCGCTGTTCATCCTCATTGCCGCGGTCGTTGCCGGAGTTGAAGAAAGGCGCGGCCTTGACGGCGGCGCCGACAGCGGACCCGACAGCAGGCAGCCGCTGCTCTCGACCGCATGGTTAACAGGCGCACAGGCTGTCTTCGCCGTGATCGGCGTGCTGGCAGCCATTACTCTCGGCTGGGGGCTGTGGGACTCGCGCAATCTGCCCTTCGTATCCGACATCGGCACCCTGCTCGCTCACCGCGCTGTCGGAGACTACACGCTCTCCATGTCGCACTTCTTCGACCTGACCGGCCCGTCTTTCGCTGCGCTTCGCCTGCCTGCCGCAATGGCAGCCATTACGCTGCTCATCGGTCCCGCGCTGGGATGGATGCTGCGCGTGAAGGGAAAGCACCTCGCCGCAACGGTCAGTATTGCGCTCACTGCGGGGGTGTTCCTGGTAGCCGCACACATCGCCTTCGCACGCTTCGCGCCGATCCTCAGTTCCAAGCCGTTCGCTGACACCATCGTCGAGAAAGGCACTCCGGCAGACACCTTCATCATCTATGGTGAGCAGTCGGACGCGTCATCGGTGGTGTTTTACAGCCATAGCTTCTTCAAAGGCAAGCCGGCCGATCTGGTGCTGCCGCGTTGCGGTCAGCATGGAGAAGGCACACCGCTGCTGTGGGGCTCATGCTACCCGGACGCGCCGGATATTTTCCTTTCTGAAGACAAGCTCTCGAAAGAATGGGGAACCGGCGAACGCAAATGGCTCTTTGCCCAGGACGTGAATCAGCAGAAGGCCGAAAGCCTGCTGAATGGAAGGCTCTACGCTGTGCAGGCCCTGGCTGACAAGGCTCTGTGGACGGATCGTCCGCTGCCGTAAGTGCTGCTGCATTCTTGAAGGACAAAAGGCCGGTACCCGCACATGGGAGCCGGCCTTTTTTATGTTGGCGATTATTTTGCGGCCCGCATCTTTCCGCCGGGCAGGAGTTCAAAGATGCGGCCGCGCCAGAGGATGCGATTTCCCCAGTAGCCGGCTACCCAGAAGCCAAAGCCCATCAGGTCGCGGATGGGATAGAGGACGAACAGGCCCAACCAACTGCTGTCGTTCACGACGGCGCGGCCTACGGCGAGGGCGAGCGCCAGGCGCGTGGCTACGCTCCAGGCGAAGAGCGCGAGACCCATGGTGGTGTGGCCGAGAGCGACGGCCGTGGCGAGCGCCAGCAGTCCGAAGGGCAAGCTGAAGCTGAGCGACGTGGCGAAGTGCCCGGCAGGACGCGAAAAACGGGTGGACTTCATCCAGCGGACCTGGTGCTTCATTGAGTCGAGGAAGTTCGAGTTGATGACCATGTGGTCGATGGCGTGGTGGCTTAGAGCGACTGTTTCGCCGAGCTTGTAGGTCTGGTTGCCGAGGACGAAATCGTCGGCGCAGTAGTCGGCTGTGACTTTGAATCCGCCCATTTTTCGGACCGTCGCACGGCGAAAGGCCATGGTGGGGCCGAGTACGAATTGCATCCCTTCCATGGCGCGGGCGGCAAGGACGCCGCTGGTCATTTCGACGGACATGCCAACGGCTTCAAGGCGGGCCCAAAGGCCGCCTTCCACTGCGACGCCGCGATAAGGGCAGGTCATGCCGCCTACTTGCGGGTCGGCGAAAGGGAGAGCGACGGCGCGGAGGTAGTCGGGGGTGACGCGGACGTCGCTGTCGCTGATGACCAGGATGTCGTAAGAGGCGGCGGCTTCCATGATTTCCATGGAGGCTGCTTTGGCGTTGATGTAGTCTGGCTCGCCCTGGGTAGAGAGGAACTTTGCTGGGATGTTGGGGTGACGGGCGGCTACGCGGCGCGCCATTTCGAGGCCGGGGTCGTCGGGGGCGCGGGTACAGAAGAGGATTTCGTACTCCGGGTAGTCCTGGAGAAAGAAGGATTCCAATTCGGCTTCCAGTCCTGGCTCCGCTCCATGCAACGGCTTGAGCAGGGTTAACGGTGGGGTGAAGCCGGGGCGGGCTTGTAGCCGGGCGAGGGCGAGGCGGCGCTCGCGGAGGTAGCCGGGGACGGCCCAGAGGACTATGGCGGCGAATCCGGTGGAGGTGATGAGGCCGACGACGGCCAGGGCTAGAAGGGCGTACAACATGCAGGATTCAGGATAACCGGGAGGCGCGGGTTCGAGTCGCCGCCTTGGGGAACTACTGCTTGCGCTGCGCGGCGGCCTTGGCCACCACGGCGGATCGGCGGATGGGCACAATCGCACCCGCCGCGCCGGGAGCGTTCTGCTGGAAGCGGGTGAGCATCTCGGTGCGGACATATTCGACAAAACTCTGCATCTGGCGGTTCATCTCTTCCATGCGCTCGCGCATCTGGAGAATGATGCCGATGCCGGCGATGTTGACGCCGAGGTCGCGTGCCAGGTTGAGGATGAACTCGAGACGCTCAAGGTCTTCGTCGGTGTAAAGGCGGGTGTTGCCTTCGGTGCGCGACGGCTTCAGCAGGCCCTCGCGCTCATAAAGGCGCAGAGTCTGCGGATGAATCTCGTACATCTCCGCCACCGCCGAGATCATGTACGCGCCTTTGGACTTTCGTTTTGCGGCCATAGTGTTGTGACCCCAGCTTACTGCAAATCTTGACCGGAGTTGATGCGGCGGTGAATCCCAGGTCTCAGAATCGAGACCTGGGGCACCCAGCTTAGAGTTTGTCGAACAGCGCCACGCGCGGGTCCTGGTTGTTTAGCTTGGCTAGCTCGCGCATGATCTCGCGGCTGCGCTCGTCGTTGAGCGTGGGGACTACTACTTCTACCGTGACAATTTGGTCGCCGCGCTGGTCGGGGCGCTGAGCATTCTCTACGCCGCGCTCCCTCATGCGGAGCTTCTGGCCGCTCTGCGTGCCGGGCGGAATCTTCAACTGGGCACGGCCGTCGATGGTCGGGACGTCCACTTTGGAGCCCAAAGAGGCCTCGGCAATGGTCACCGGAACCGTAAGCTGAATGTCGTCGCCGACGCGGTTGAACACGGGATGCGTGCCGGTGCGTACGATCAGAAATAGGTCGCCGGGCGCGCCTCCATTGAGGCCGGCGTTGCCCTTGCCCTGGAGGCGGATGCGCTGTCCGTCGCGGGTGCCGGACTTGATGCGGAAGTCCACTGTCTCGGTGCGGCTCACCACTCCTTCGCCGTGGCAGGTGGCGCACTCATTGCTGGTCCGGCCTGTCCCGTTGCAGCGCGGACAGGGAATGTTGAACTTCATGCGGCCGCCCATCTGCGTCACTTGGCCGGTGCCGTTGCACTCCGGACACTGCATGGGCCCACCGGTGCTGCTCTGGCCGTGGCAGGTGGGACACGTCTCCTGGCGATTCACCTGGATGCGCGTCTGGCCGCCGCGGATCGCCGTCCAAAAATCGACCGTGGCCTGGTACTCGAGGTCGGTGCCGGGCTGCGGTCCGCGTGGATGCTGACCCTGCTGGGCGCCGGAGAAGATGCCGGAGAAGATGTCTTTGAAGCTGCCCCAGGACTGCGAACCGGCGCCTTGCTGAGGGCCGGCTGCGCCTTGAAAACCGGAGAAGTCGAACCCGCCAAAGTCCACCGGGGGCTGTCCGCCGCCGGCCTGCTGACGCGCGTAGGCTTCGGCCGTCGCAGGGTCGATCTGGTCGGAATAGAAGCCCACCTGGTCGTAGACCTTGCGCTTCTTCTCGTCGCTGAGGACGTCGTTGGCCTCTGAAATCTCCTTGAACTTCTCTTCGGACTTCTTGTCGCCGGGATTGACGTCGGGGTGATAACGGCGCGCAAGCTTGCGGAAGGCCTTGCGGATGTCGTCCGATGTGGCCGTCTTCTTGACGCCGAGCAATGCGTAATAGTCTTTGTTTTGTGTTGTTGCCATGTGTGTTTTCTTATCTCACTTCATCCTACGGGATTCTTCGTGCCTTTCAGTGCACGCATTCCGCCGGGTTTGATGCCAATTCGTCGGCAAAGGCTCAGATAGCGCTCAAAACTACTGCATTCCTTGTTCAAAATGGCGGGTCTCCGACAGACTCCGGGACGTAAGTTGTTTGTTTTGGCATCCGTTCCTGGTCATTATTGATGTAACGTCATTGTTTTCACGTGCATGGCACGAAAAGGGGGAGGGGTGGGGTAGTTCGCCCTCCGTGTGCGGCGCGAAATTTTTGGTGCGGAGGAGACCATGAATCGATTGTGCGCGTTTCCGAGAAATAGACTGCAAACTCCTGGAAAATATCTATCGCCCAGCGCATCGCGCAGAATCTTGCCGGGGTGAGGCGGATTGAACATGCGCTCCATAACGGCTCCTAGTGGTAATCCTGATAAACGACCGGCTACAGGCCAAGCTCTGAATGCGATCCTAAGCGGACCAGTTGCAGAGTCTCATGATCGGGCTTTCTGTAGATAAGCACCAGATCTGGTCTGATGGGTCAATCGCGGTGATCTTGCCAGTTGTTCTTGCAATGCATGATCGTGAAACCTCTCTGCCAGCGGCTGATCGTTTGCAAGAGCCTGAACCACTGGGACAAAACTCTCGGAAAGACTGGCTCGATGCTGCCCTTTCGATTCACGCTTCAGGTCGCGCTTGAAGGCTGTTGTCTGCTTAATCGTTCGCATCGATCGCCGATTGCAGGTCATCCAGAGTCACCGTTTCGAGTTTTCCGTCCCGAGCCTCCTTCATTGCCGCGATGGTCGCTTCGTTGGGAATCAATGGCTCGAAAGGGAGAGCCTTCTCGCGTGCAACGCGCGTTAGCATCAGGCGAACCGCATCGGAAACGGTCAAGCCAATCGCCCTAAGAACAATGGTAGCTTCATCTTTGATTTCCGGATTGATACGGGTCTGGACAAGTGCATTCGCGGCCATTTGGCACCACCTGCATTACATTGTAATGCAAATCAAACTGGATCGTCGGGATGTTTTTGTTGCTCAAGGTCGAGACCTGAGGCACCCGGCACTGGGAGTCACGCGATCCGCAAGGCCTTCTGCACTGCCTGGGGTTCGCGGTCGATTACCAGCAGGTAGGCGCGGGTTGGGCCTTCGGGGGCACGCCTTCCCTGCTCCCAGTGGCGCAAAGTATTGATGTTGAAACCAAATCGTACGGCGAACTGTTGCTCCGTCAGACCCAGGCGGCCGCGGATGGCCTTCACGTCGATCTCCGGCGGTATGTGGACAACGTAGGTGCCCTTTTTTGCCCTTCCTTCAGCAAAAGCTAGCGCCTGTTCAAGCCCCCGGATAATGCTCTTGCCAACCTTGCTCATTGTTCCGACCTCCGCTTGCGGTTCAGCCTGGCAAGAGTCTGCGCGAGCCCCGAGGCAGCGTCGCGTCCGGCGTCATGCGGCGACGTCAAATCGCTCGATTCTGGGACGCTTCTTCCGCGACGCCTGCCACATGTCGTAGCTCATCTGCAATTCGTACCAGAGGCTCTCGTGGGTTCCCAGCGCGGCGGACAGACGCAAAGACATGTCGGCGGAAACGCCCGCCGCGCAATTGAGAATCCGTGACAGCGTTGTGCGCGAAACGTGCAACTTCCTCGCTGCGTCGGTTACGCTTATATCGCCCAGCGCATCGCGGAGAATCTTGCCGGGGTGAGGCGGATTGAACATTCGCTCCATGGCGGCTCCTAGTGGTAATCCCGATAGTCGACGAGAACTGCGTTTTCCCCTTCAAAGGTAAAGGTCATGCGCCAGTTGGCGTTCACCTTCACTGCCCAATGGCCCTTGAGGTTGCCGGTCAGCTTGTGTAAATCCCATCCCGGCATATTCATGTCCGCGGCGGATCTTGCGAAATCGAGCAACTGAAGCTGGTTCGCCAGCTTCGCAGCGTGGGCCGGTTGAATGCCTGCCTTGCTTCCCGTCTTGAAGAATCGTTCGACGCCCGCATGACGGAAGCTCTTGATCACGCGTTAAGTGTAGCGCATCACGCATCAAGTGGCAATGACGCTTTGTGCCCGGTTGCTCTGTCGAGGATCGTTGCTATCCCAGGTCTGAAAACCCAGACCTGGGGCACCCGGCTTCATTCGAAATCGAGCAAGGGAGACAGCATCTCATCGGCGATCCGTTCCGCATTCTTAGGACCGCGGTCACCGACGAATTGCGCGTTACCCTCTTCGGTGGCTTCAATATCCCAACCTCGGCGTTTTCTTCCGCAATAGTCCCACGATAGTTTTCCGGTCGATTCTTCAAACGATGCGTGGATTCTTCTGGTCTTTCCGTCTCTGTCGACTCTCACGTCCAGTTCGGGGATGATGCTGCTTTCTACAGTAAGCCTGATACTCCTGCGCCCAGCCTTGACGTTGAAGTCTTTGCATTTTTTGTTTACAGCATCCTTTACCTCATTCCATCGAGTCATTCCATATCGCTCGCGGGCCTGTTGATTATCGCGGAAAAGGACGTCCTTGGATTCCTTTTCTGCGTGCTGATCGTCGTACTTCTTCAGTGCCCTATCGAAATCATCTTCCATGAAATTGCCTCCAATACTAACTTCAGAACGATCACGGTTGCCATTCGCCGGGACTGCCACTGTTCTGGTATCCCGGCACGACCGTCTAGTTTTGTCGACGACTTAATACGTCGCCCCTTTCACGTCTTCGCCAACGGCGTTCGCCTCTCTCCCAAACCACTGTTTCTTTTGAGATTCTTCTGAAGGCGACCAGCACGTCGTGCCGGATGGATAGATTCCCGCTCTTCATATTGAGGGGAGTGTATTCATCGCCAAATTGAGACTCAATCTCATGGGCGGCCCATGCCTGATCCAGTATTCCATCGCGGTTCAATTCTGCAAGCATCCAAGTCGCAATACCCTCTGGAGTCATCTGTCCCCTATTTGTCATCTATTGTTGCCCTCTTAAGTGAGCTTCCGGGGAGCTCGACCACATTGTTCCCCTTTTTTCCGTCGCTCATCTTCCTGGAGTCCTCTTTCGTTACCGGGCCATATGGGCTTCCCAAATTGGGAGTTGGTCTTCAAATTGCACCAAAGGGCCACAAATGTGGCCCTTTGGGGTTCTGCCTTCCAAGTGTCCGCCGCACCGCAGGTGCCTACTTTTTGTCTTCGACGTCTACGTACTCGGCGTCGATTACGCCCTCGTCTTTCTTCTGCTCGGCGGCTGGTGGCTCGGGGCCTGCTGCGCCGGGACCACCAGGCGTGGCGGCCGCGGCGTTGGCCTTGTAGAGGACTTCGGCCAGTTTGTGGCTGGCGTGGGTCAGCTTCTCGTGCTGGTCCTTCAGTTCCTTCGAAGACGGCGTGCCCTCTAGAACCTTCTTGGACTCGGCGAGAACCGTTTCCACATCCGACCTGACGGGAGCGGCATCGGGGCCCTGCATCTTGTCGCCCGAGTCCTTCAACATCTTCTCGATGTTGTAGACCAGGCCGTCAAGCTGGTTGCGGGATTCGATCTCCTCGCGCTTCTCCTTGTCCTCGGTCGAGTGGGCTTCAGCTTCCTTGGCCATTTTTTCGACCTCGTCTTTGCTGAGGCCGGAGCTCGAAGTGATGGTGATGCGGGTGTCCTTGCCGGTGGCGTTGTCCTTAGCTGTGACGTTCAGAATGCCGTTGGCGTCGATGTCGAAGGTGACCTCGATCTGCGGCACGCCGCGCGGCGCGGGAGGAATGCCGGCCAGCTTGAACTTGCCCAGCGTACGGTTCTGCGCAGCCATGGGACGCTCGCCCTGGAGAACGTGGACTTCGACTTCGGTCTGCGAATCGGCAGCCGTCGAGAAGGTCTCCGTCTTCTTGGTCGGAATCGTCGTGTTGCGCGGAATCATCTGCGTGGCCACGCCGCCGAGAGTCTCAATCGCCAACGTCAAAGGCGTTACGTCGAGCAGCAGAAGGTCCTTGACTTCGCCAGCCAGAACGCCAGCCTGGACCGCAGCGCCGATGGCGACGACTTCATCGGGATTCACACCACGATGCGGCTCGCGGCCAAACATCTTCTTGACGATTTCCTGGATCTTGGGCATGCGGGTCTGACCGCCAACCAGGACCACTTCGTCGATCTTGTCGATGCCGATGCCGGCATCCGCCAGGGCCTTCTTGCAAGGCTCCAGTGAACGGTCAAGCAGGTCTTCGACGAGTTGCTCCAGCTTGGCGCGGGTCAGCTTGCGGACCAGGTGCTTGGGGCCAGTCGCGTCCGCAGTGACAAAGGGGAGATTGATCTCCGTTTCGACCGTGGTCGAAAGCTCGATCTTGGCTTTTTCCGCCGCGTCCTTGAGGCGCTGGAGGGCCATTTCGTTGCCCTTGGAGGCGAGGTCCAGGCCCTGCTCGGCCTTGAACTCGGCAATGAGCCACTCGACGATGCGCTGGTCGAGGTTGTCGCCGCCCAAGTGCGTGTCGCCATTGGTGGACTTCACTTCGATGACGCCTTCGCCGACTTCCAGAATGGAAATATCGAACGTGCCGCCGCCAAAGTCATACACGGCGATGGTCTCGTCCTTCTTCTTGTCGAGGCCATAGGCCAACGCGGCTGCGGTGGGCTCGTTGACGATACGCTTGACGTCGAGGCCGGCAATCTTGCCTGCATCCTTGGTGGCCTGGCGCTGGGCGTCGTTGAAATAAGCCGGAACGGTGATGACGGCTTCGGTGACGGTCTCGCCCAGGTAGGCCTCGGCGGACTTCTTCAGCTTCTGCAGGATCATGGCCGAGATTTCGGGCGGGGTGTATTCCTTGCCCTGGGCCAGGACGCCGACGTGGTCGCCCTGCTGGGTGACCTTATAGGGCACCATCTTCATTTCGTCGTTCACTTCGTTGAAGCGGCGGCCCATAAAGCGCTTGATGGAGAAAATGGTGTTCTCCGGGTTGGTGATGGCCTGGCGCTTGGCTACTTGGCCAACCAGCCGTTCGCCGCTCTTCGAAAAGGCGACGATCGAGGGCGTGGTGCGCGCACCCTCTTCATTCGCAATGACTTTTGGCTCTCCGCCCTCCAAAACAGCGACGCACGAATTGGTGGTGCCGAGGTCGATACCAATAATTTTTCCCATGTTGGTAATCCCTGCCTGTTCCTTAAAATACTGACTCTTATAAGATGCATGATTGAGTGACTTAGTGTCAACTTTATTTGATTGTGTTTCTATAAAGCCGCCTTAATCGCCCCAATGTCAAAGGAATCCGGAGTTTTTGAATCAGATTCAGCAGGTTAGCCCCCGCTGCGCGGGGATAGCGAGTCAGCAAGTCAGCGGAGCATTGGTAGATACGGGTTTCATGCGTGCGGGGGTATCCTACTCGGGGCTGACGAGCGTCGATCCGGTCGTTTCAGCATCGTCGGCCGACTCGCCGGGCAGCATCACCGGCTGTTCCTTGTTCTTCTCCGGGTCGTACTGGTGCTTCACCATCCAGTCTTTGAGCGCTGCGGCCAATTCTTCCGCTATCGCGCCGTTCTTCCAGTAGAAAGCCAAACCGGGCTGCATCTCCGTCTGCAATTGGCAGGCTTCGAGGTTCCATGGTTTCCCGGTCTCCGGCAGCAGAATCTCCAGTGTTTTGTCCTTTTTCTTCCAGCGAGCGGGAAAGTTTGCGTACCCGATCGAGGCCTTCAGGCCGCCCATGCAGCTATAGGAGAACTGGAAGCCACGCGGCTCGCCATTCTCAAAGAGGTCCGCCACTCCCATCCCGCTCACGTAGTCCGGTGAATCCGATGGGTGCTGCGGTTCGCGGCTGGTGCGGGATTGTGTATTGAACTTCATGATATGCACGCGCAGCGGATAGTCGCCGGGGTCTGGCTTTGCGGCCAGCGCAGCCGTTGAAACGGCCAGGCAAGCCGCGCATGCGCCTAAACCGAAGATGAACAAATGGCGCATACAAGGCCGCCTCCCAAGACGTTCTTGACTGGATTTATCAACCATACTACCGCACAATTCCCCGTTTCCGGGCCGTGGCCGGCAGTTGAAGTCTGAGTTGCGTCACAGATGGCCCAACGTCGGATCATTTACCCTCATTAGTTCCTGCTGCTCATGCCTAACGCCGCCGCCCAAGCCCGCTATCCGCTCACACAGGGCGTAAACCCGTGGCTGGTCACCGTCTCCGTGATGCTGCCCACCTTCATGGAGGTGTTGGACACGGCCATCGCCTCGGTGGCTCTCCCGTACATCGCCGGATCGCTTTCAGCCTCGAACTCCGAGGCCACGTGGGTTCTGACCAGTTACCTGGTGGCCAACGCGGTCATTCTGCCCGCCTCCAACTGGTTTGCGCGCCGGTTTGGGCGGAAGCGGTTCCTGCTTTTCTGCGTCGTCATCTTTACTGTCGCCTCATTCTTCTGCGGAGCGGCGCCTTCGCTGGGGGTGATTCTGCTGGCGCGGGTGCTGCAGGGGGCGGGCGGCGGGGCGCTGCAGCCGCTTTCGCAATCGATTCTGCTGGAAAGCTTCCCCATCGAGAGGCGCTCCATGTCCATGGCCGCCTACGGCCTGGGCATCGTTGTCGCTCCGGTGCTTGGGCCCACGCTGGGCGGCTGGCTGACAGATACGTTTAGCTGGCGCTACGCCTTTTATATCAACATTCCTGTCGGCATTCTGGCCGTGATTATGATCTCCAGGTTCGTCCACGACCCGCCCTACATCAAAAACGCCAAGTGGAGCCCGTTTGACAACATCGGCTTCGGCCTGCTGATGGTCTGGACCGGGGCCCTGCAGATTGTTCTGGACAAGGGTCAGGAAGACGACTGGTTTGGCGCGGTCTGGGTTCGTTGGGCGGTTACCGCGCTCGTGGTGGCCTTGATCGGCTGGATCTGGCACTCGTGGACCCACCCCAAAGGGCTGGTTGACCTGCACATCCTCAAGGACCGGAATTTTCGCACGGGATGCTTCATGATTGCGATGCTGGGCATGGCCATTTACATCACCATCGCCATTCTTCCGCTCTACTACCAGGAGGTGCTGGGCTACACCGCCTTCACCGCCGGTCTGGTGGTGGGGCCACGCGGCATAGGCTCGTTCATTGGCTCGCCCGTGGTGGGTTTTCTAGGCTCCAGGGTTGACCAACGCATCCTTCTCTCCGGCGGATTCCTTGCCTTTGGCATTTGCGCTCTGGTGTTCGGCACCGTCAACCTCGACATTGGACCCTACACGCTGCTGATTCCGATCACGCTCACCGGCTTTGCGCTCAGCTTCGTGTTTGTCCCGCTGGCCACCATGGCCACCTCCACCATCCCGCGCGAGGAGATGGGGAATGCGACGGGGCTGTTTAATATGCTGCGGAACATTGGCGGGTCGATTGGAATCTCGATGGCGACTACCGCGCTGATTCGGAGAGCGGCGCTTCATCAGAACGAGATCGGCGCGGGCCTTTCGTCCGCCAACCCGATCCTGCAGCAAAAGTCCGCCGCGCTGGGCTATTACCTGGCTCACCACATTGGGCCGGCGCAGGCCCGGCCTGGGTCGTTTGGGATGCTCTACGGCCTGATGGAGCAGCAGTCGGCGTTGATGGCGTATGTCGATGTGTTTCGATGGACTGCGCTGCTGGCGTTCTTCTGCGCGGCGGCTTCATGGCTGTTCAAGAAGCCGGCGAAGAACGCGGCGCCGCCACCGGGGGCGCACTGAGAATATGGGACGCGGGCGGAGTGGTCTGACTCTTCAGACTTTGGTCATCTGACGCCTGAATAAACTCGCCTTTTTGTCCGATAAGCAGTGTAAGAACCGACAACACCCGGTCGTCGCCCGATTCGCCACAGCGAAACTTGCGCTTTCCGGGGCTCTTGGCTCTCTACACGGGTTCGTCTGCCGATGGGTGAAGGCTCGTGGGGTCCGTTCCATGGTCCTGCAAGCGAATGGCCGAAACCGATTAACATCATGGGGTCACACGTGAGAGAACCTGCCAGTGTAGACCGGGATTCGAAGACGCTGGCACGAAATGCGATCCTCATTGCGGCTACTCTCGCTCTGTGCGGGTCGGGGATCGGCCTGTTCGGAATCCTGCGCGGGGCTGTCTCCAGTGAACAGATTATCGTTATTCTCTCCGGGGGCGTCTTCGGACCGGGAATTCTGGTTAGCCAGCTTTTCTACCGCCGCATTAAGGTGCAGACGGTAGCCACCGCATCGACGATCTTTTATGTGTCCCATCTCTGCGCCGGCATCGTCATTTCGATTCTTACCGAGCCGGATCGTCACAGTGTCTTTGTTTATATTGTCTGGTTTTTCCCGCTGCTTGTCTTCAACAAACTGGTGAATTCTCAGGCTGTGAGCCGTGTGCTGGCGAAAGTCGTCTTTTTTGCTCCCCTGACCATCGTCGCCTGCCTGTTTCCCTTGAGGTTGGCGAGAGATTTTCCGATCGCCTCGCTGCTTATGCTCATTGGCTCGTGCCTGGGGTACGCATGCTTCGCGCTGATGCTGAATGCAGTCACTCAATACCGCGAGGCGTCCATTGTGGGGCGGGAGCGCGCTGAATCTCTACGCATTGAATCGGATGTACTGGAAAGTGTCTCCGATTGCTTCATCTCGTTCGATTCCGAACTCAGGCTTGTCTATATGAACGACGCTGCCTGCTCCGAATTCGCCGTTGAACGGAGCGCGGCTTTGAACCGCATCGTCTCGGAGGCAATCCCCGGCTTCTTTTCGCTGTCGATGCTGGGGAAACTACGCTCAGCGTCAGGCGAAGGCTCCGCCAGTGTGTTTGAGGCAGAAAACGAAAAGCAGGGCCAGTGGTATGAGATGCGATGCTTCCCGCGGACGGGCCGCATGTCTATCTTTTTTCGCAATATCACGGAGTCAGTGATGTCGCGGCGCAAGCTTGAAGCGGCACACAACCGGGTCCGCGAACAGTCTGAACTGCTGGACAAGGCTCAAGACGCAATTTTCGTTCAGGACATGGAGACCCGCGTCCTCTATTGGAACAAGGGCGCGGAGCGGCTGTTTGGATGGACCGCGGAAGAGGTAATGGGAAGACGCGTCGGGGATGTCTTTTACCAAACCGTTTCAGACGTGAAGAATGCCTTCAATTCGACCATGAAGCAGGGGGAATGGAAAGGCGAGATGCCGAAACGGCACAAGGACGGCAAGCTGCTTATAGTCGAAAGCCGCACTACCCTGGTGCGGGACGACGATGGCATACCGTGTTCCCTTCTTGCTATCAATACCGACATTACAGAACGGAAAGCGGCGGACAGCAGAATCCACAATCTTGCATTCTATGACGTTCTGACCGGACTGCCCAACCGCGCCCTATTGCGAGAAAGGCTCGAAACCGCGCTGGCAACAAACATAGCAGGGAAATATCTGGGCGCCCTGCTGCTCATCGACCTGGATGACTTCAGGACTTTGAACGATACCGTAGGACATGACATCGGAGACCGGTTGCTTCAGGCAGTTGCCTCGCGTCTCACAAAGTGCGTGCGCAAAGTCGACTCCGTGGCTCGATTCGGGGGCGACGAATTTGTGGTTATGCTTGAGGGCTTGAGCGCGGATTCCGGAGTTGCCGCAAACGAGGTAGGCGCGGTTGGGGAGACGATAATTCGAGCCTGCCGTCAGCCATACTCCCTGGAAAACTACGAATACGAGGGCACAACAAGTATCGGCGCAACCATTTTCCAGGGGACGGCGGACACTGTCGATGAATTACTGAAGCGGAGCGACCTGGCGATGTACCGGGCAAAAGCACTGGGCAGAAACAATCTGTGCTTCTTCGATCCCGCAATGGAGACGTCGGCCTCTGCCCGTGCGGCGCTGCTGGCGGATTTGAAGCGGGCCCTGCAGAACCGGGAATTCGAACTGCATTACCAGCCCCAGTTGGACAGCGATGGGCGCGTGACAGGAGCCGAAGCGCTGCTGCGGTGGCATCATCCCGAGCGCGGCATGGTGCCGCCGAACGAATTCATCCCCCTGGCGGAGGCGGCTGGGCTCATTGTCGATCTTGGCCAATGGGTGCTTGAGACGGCATGCTATCAAATAGCGACGTGGGAACGAAGCCCTGAAATGGCAGGGTTGAATATCGCGGTGAATGTGAGTATCCGCCAGTTTCTCGATTCCCGATTCGTTCAGCTGGTTGAGAAAGTGCTTCGCGAATCGGGAGCCAACCCGGGCAGGCTCAAACTGGAAATAACGGAAAGCTTCATGATGGATAAGGCCAGCGATACGATTGCCAAGATGACCGCGCTGAAGGCGCATGGAGTCGGCTTTTCGATGGACGATTTCGGAACGGGATATTCGTCTCTTTCGCAATTGAAGCGTCTTCCCCTGGATCAACTGAAAATCGATCAGAGCTTTGTTCGCGACGTGTTGAATGGCGCCAGAGACGCATCCATCGTAGGCACAATCATCGCCCTGGGAAAAAGCCTGAACCTGGCAGTGATTGCCGAAGGGGTGGAGACGGAAGAGCAGCGCGATTTCCTTCAACGTCAAGGATGTCACGCGTACCAGGGCTACCTCTTCAGTCCGGCGTTGCGGTCTTCGAAATTTGAGGCTTTCGTGGAAGAAGCACACCGGTTAAAGGTAGCCGGGCTTGCGTGGGAGCCTCCCGAATATGGGAATCGAGACTCGTTGCCTGCAGGCTCATCGACAGTTGATTGTGCTGCTGAAGCCTTACCGATCGAAGGGTCGCATGCCCCATTCTCTTCAGTGAATCAGCTCTATGATTACAGCGATAGCATTTAATTGTAAGCTGCATAGATTAAGCAGTTTGACACCATAATTTCCCGCCATGGCCACGCTCCTGGACAACTAACCGTAACTCCTGGGCATCTATTGCAATCTGTGTCACTGCATGGCTGAGTCCATGAAGATTTGGCCTCGGAAAGCGGGGTTTGTACCGCAACCAAGGAGGACAACCGGATGATCAGGAATAAGATGTTTTATTGCTTGCCAATTTTGCTGCTCGCCGCTTCAGGTTTAGTGAGCGCGCAGGAACCTAACCCAACTGCAAACGCGCAGTCGCCCGTTCAATCCAACGCCGTCCCCATGACTCCGGCAGGAATGCGCGACGATGTGCCGCTCTATCGAATTCAGGTGGTCGGACGCGACATTCCCGCCATCAACTACTTCCACCGCAATGGCTCTACAAAAATCGGATTCCAGGGCACAAGCCTGTTGCCCCAGGTAAAGGGTCAAGCCAAGGTGGAAGCTCGCCTGGGAAGAACATCCATCGAGGCTAACTTCGAAGGATTGTCGCCAGCCAACGGTTTCGGCACTGAGTACCTTACTTACGTCTTGTGGGCTATTACGCCGGAAGGCCGTCCCGTCAACCTTGGCGAGGTTCTTCCCACCGGCTCCAAGGATAAGAACCAGATCACTGTGACAACCAACCTTCAGGCATTCGGCCTGATTGTCACGGCTGAGCCTTACTACGCCGTTACCATGCCGAGCGACCTGGTCGTTGCGCAAAACTTCGTCGAGGATAGGACGCAGGGTGTTATCGAGCAGTTGAATGCGCACTATTCGCTATTGCCGCGCGGAGCCTATGCCGATACGGCCGGACGCCACACCGTGCTGAATCCTATTCGACGCGACGAGCGCTCACCTTTGGAACTCTACGAGGCTCTCAATGCTGTCGAGATCGCGGAAGCGGCCGGAGCAGACAAATACGCCGCCGACACCATGACCAAAGCAAAGACAGCCCTCAAGAATGCGCAGGATCTGGACCTGCACAAGGACAACCGCAAAGAGACCATCACCTTCGCGCGTGAGGCGGTGCAGTCGTCTGAAGACGCGCGCATCATCACCATTCGCAAGATCAAGGCGGAAGACGATGCGGCTCAACTGGCGGCCAAGAACCAGTCCGATTTGAACGCGCAACAGTCGCAATTGGCTGCTCAGCAAGCACAGGCGGCCGCACAGCAGTCCGAATTGGCAGCCCAGCAACAGGCCACAGCACGCGCCCAGGCTGACGCCGCGGCTGCCGAATCCGAGGCTCGTGCACAAAAGGCGCGCGATGCACAGGCCGCAGCCGAGCAGAACGCACAGCAAGCTACACAACAGGCAGAACAAGTGAGAGAGCGGCTCAGAGCGCAATTGAATGCGGTGCTGCAAACCACTGAAACCGCCCGCGGCTTGATCGTCAACATGTCCGACGTGCTGTTCGATTTCAACAAGTACACGCTGAAGCCGGAAGCTCGCGAAAAGCTGGCCAAAGTTTCTGGAATCCTGGTCGCCTATCCAGGGCTGAAGGTTCAGGTGGAAGGTTACACAGATAGCATCGGGTCCGACGAATATAACTTGAAGCTATCGGAGCAGCGCGCCGGCGGAGTTCGCGACTATCTCGTCGCGCAGAGTGTTGCGGATCAAAGCGTCTCAGCCAAGGGTTACGGTAAGAACGATCCCGTGGCCGATAACTCAACCGACTCAGGAAGAGCGCAGAACCGCCGCGTCGAGTTAGTGGTTTCCGGCTCACCGATTGGCGTTACGCAAAGCGCTCCTGGACCTCAATCCGATAACATGCAGCAACAACCCGGCACGAATGCCCCGGCTCCACAGGCGCCGGCCAATGAGAACGCGAGCGGAACGTCGAATCCTCCGCAGTAAGCACGTTGAATCCGAAGCAATAACATGGGCTGGTTCTCAAGGATGAGGACCGGCCCATTTCATTGCGATTTATTCAACCAACCAGCGACACAAACTTGCCGCAGGCTTCGTCGTATTGCTCAATGAGCCCGCTTAGAATGTCGTAGTACCAGCCCTGCACTGCGAGGCGTCCCTCCGCCACGGCCCGGTGGATGTACTTGTGAGTCTTCAGGTTATCCAGTTGCACCAGCACATTGGCGTGGGTGAGCGCGGTGTGACGCGTGAGTTCGCCGGCGTTGCGTTCCACTTCGTCCACATATTGCCAGGCCGGCTCGACGTGCTGCAGCCAATCCCTTACACTGGCCAGCCCCTGCAGCGACTCGGGAGCCATGAGCGCGCGGATCACGCCGCAGTCCGAATGCCCGCAGACAATCAGGTGCCGCACACGGAGCACTTCGACCGCATACTCGATGGTTGCCGAGACTCCGCCCGCCGGCTCCCCGGCACGAGGAATCACATTGCCGGCATTGCGGCAGATGAACAAGTCACCTGGCTGCGTTTGCAGAATCAGGTCCGGCACAATGCGCGAGTCGGCGCATGTGACAAACAGCGTCTCCGGCGATTGCCCTTCGGCCAGCAGGTGGAACTGGTTCCGCCGGCCCGGAAATGCCTCGGCCAAGAACCGCTTGTGCCCCTCGATCAACCGATGCATCGACCCTCCCAGCTTCCGGTTTCTCTTGTATCTGAAACCCGATTTTTTCTATCCCGCTCTGCCCAGCCTATCGCACCGCGAGCCGGGCTGGTATTTTGGTGCGAGACGATTTTGCACATATCGAACGACAAGGAGACTCCAGGCGATGAACCTGCTTCGAAGACTTTCAGCATGCACGGCCTTCTCATTAATAGCGCTGGCCGCCACCATGCACGCGCAGTCCGTCAATGCCATCGACCCCGCGCTTAAAAGCAGAATCGACCGCATCGCAGCGCAGGTCCTGGAGCAGACGGGCGTACCCTCTGCCTCCGTCGCCATCATCCAGCGCGGCAATCTTGTCTACTCCCATGCTTACGGCTACGCACGCCTGGCCGCCGACGGCAAACCCGCCGTGGAAGCCACTGCGGATATGCGTTATTCCATTGGGTCCATCTCAAAGCAATTCACCGCCGCGGCCATTCTGCTGCTGCAGGAAGACGGCAGGCTCTCGCTCGACGACACGGTAGGCAAATACATCCCCGGCCTCACGCGCGGTGGCGAAGTCACCATCCGCCAGATCCTTTCGCACACTTCCGGCTATCAGGACTATTGGCCCGAAGACTATGTGATGACTCCCATGCTGCATGGCGAGAGCGCGCAACAGATTCTCGACACATGGGCCAAGAAGCCTCTCGACTTCGAACCTGGAACGCAGTGGCAATATTCCAACACCAACTTCGCGATCGCGGGCCGCATTATTGAAACCGTCACCGGTGCGCCGCTGATGGACCTGCTCGTGAATCGCATCTTTCGGCCGCTGGGCATGAAGTCCGTCTGGAACTCGGACGAAGCCAAACTCACTTCAGTTGACGCAACGGCCTACTATCGCCACGCTCTCGGCCCCTTGCGAGTGGCGCCAAAGGAAGGGCGCGGCTGGATGTTTGCGGCCGGCGAACTGGCGATGACCGCGCACGATCTGGCCCTCTGGGATGAAAGCCTTATGGTGCAGTCGGTGCTGAAGCCGGAGAGCTACAAGCAGATGTTTACCGAGGTCAAGCTGAAGGACGGCAAAGGCACGCACTACGGCCTGGGCGTGGAAGTGAGGGACCGCGACGGGCACAGGTCAATCGAACATAGCGGCGAGGTCTCCGGCTTCGTCTCGGACAATGAAGTCCTGATCGACGATCGCGTGGCTGTGGCCGTGCTCACTAACCAGGATGCCGTCGGTGCAGCCTCAGCAATCGCCCATCTGGTTGCCCCGGTGGTGCTCAATGCGCCGTTGACCGCGCCCGAGCAGCAGGCTATCGACATCTACCACGGGCTGCAAAAGGGACAAATCGACCGTTCGCTGCTTGCGCCGAATCTCAGCGACTACTTCACGCCGGAGGCGCTCGCGGATTTCCAGGCCAGCCTCTCTCCGTTGGGCGAGCCACTTACTTTTCACCAGGCAGGGGAGCAACTCCGCGGCGGCATGACCTTCCGCTCCTTCCAGATTGTCTATCCGGGGAAACGGCTGGCGCTGACGACGTATACCTACCCGGACGGAAAGCTGGAGCAGTACTTGATTGCTCCGGCGGAGTAGTGCTGTTGCCGCTCCGCTCCCCAAGAATCTGGGTACCCCAGGTCCCGCCTTTGAGACCTGGGAAGCCGCGAATCCCGACGCCCACGCCCCCGCGATACACTTAGAATTGACCTATGTTTGAAAACCTTACAGACAAACTCCAGCGTGCCTTTAAAACCCTTCGCGGCCAAGGTACGCTCAGCGAAGAAAACATCGCCGAGGCTCTGCGCGAAATCCGCGTGGCCCTGCTCGAGGCCGACGTCAACCTCAACGTGGCTCGGGATCTGATTGAACAGATCCGCGTGAAAGCCGTTGGCACCGAGGTGCTTACGGCGCTTTCGCCCTCCGAACAGGTGATCAAGATCGTGCGCGACGAGTTGATCGCGCTGCTGGGCAAGGATACGGCGCGCTTCAAATTCGCCTCGCAGCCGCCGACGGTGATTCTGATGGCCGGCCTGCAGGGTTCCGGTAAAACCACCACCTCCGGCAAACTGGCTGCATGGCTCAAAAAGGGCGGTCACCGGCCCATGCTGGTCTCGGTCGACGTGTATCGGCCGGCGGCGCGCGAACAGTTGAAGGTCGTTGCGAAATCGATTGATGCCAAGCTCTACGAGGGCGACCAGAAAGGCGAAACGCCTGGGGCCGACCTGGTTGTTCGCCTGGCCAAGGAAGCCCTGCGCGAAGCCCGCATCATGGGCTGCGACACGCTCATTGTCGATACCGCAGGCCGCCTGCACATCGACGCGGAGCTGATGACGGAGATGGAGCGGTTGAAGAAGCTGCTCAACCCTTCCGAGATTCTGTTTATCGCCGACGCCATGACCGGCCAGGACGCCGTCAATTCCGCGCAGGACTTCCATACGCGGCTGGGATTGACCGGCGTGATCCTGACGAAGATGGACGGAGACGCGAGGGGTGGCGCGGCGCTGTCGATTCGGCACGTGACGGGGCAGCCCATCAAGTTCATTGGCGTTGGCGAGAAGCCGGACGCCTTCGAGCCATTTCATCCGGATCGCATCGTCGGCCGCATTCTCGGCATGGGCGACATGATGTCGCTGATCGAGAAAGCCGAGTCGACCCTCGACCGGAAGAAGAGCGAAGACTTCGCCAAGAAGGCGCTGCTCGGGGACGGGTTTACGCTGGAAGATTTTCGCGACCAGTTGCGGCAGATCAAGAAGATGGGATCGATGGAGAGCATTCTCAAGATGCTGCCGTCGGTGGGGCCGTTCGCGGGACTACAGCAGGCATCGAAGCAAGTGGATGAAAAGCAATTCGTGCGTCTCGAAGCCATCATCAACTCCATGACTCCTATCGAGCGGCGCAACCACGAAATCATCTCCGGCACACGCCGCAAACGCATCGCCAAAGGCAGCGGCACAGAAGTGCAGGACGTCAACAATCTTCTGCGCCAATACGCGCAGATGGCCAAGATGTTCAAGCAGATGGGCAAAGGCGGCCTGGGCGCGAAGATGATGCGCGGCGGTTTAGGCGCCATGGGCATGGGCGGCAAACAGCGGTTTGGGCGGTGAGCATTAGCATCCGGTGATCGAACGATGAAGGACAGGCATTACATAATCGGTGAGATTCGAAGGACAGCGGCCCTCAATACCGGGATACCCTTGGGGCAAACACAATTCCGAGCTGACACCGGCATAACCGAAGGCGAATGGAAAGGCGTGTACTGGACTCGTTGGAGCGATGCATTGTCTGAAGCCGGATTCAAGCCTCTGGAATGGAACACTGCGCTAGACGAAAACCAGATGATAGAGGAAATAGCGAAGTTGATTCGCACAATTGGGCGATACCCGACCAAATACGACGTGCTCCTCGCAAAGAAAGGCAACGACAGTATTCCCTCGCCAAGTGCTCTGTTCCGAAGGATCGGCGCAAAATCGAGGATCATCGAAAAACTGACCGCCTTTTGCTCCTCAAGGTCGGAATTCGAGAGCATTCGCGGGATACTATCTCGGGAGACTGTCGAGACAAAACCGATGGCCGCGGCAAAAACAAGCGTCATTCCATCGGGGAAGTTGGAACCTTCTGGCTATATCTACCTTGTAAAGTCGGGGCGTCGTTACAAAATTGGCCAGACCTCAAATCACTGGCAACGTAAGAGCGAACTTCATAAGCAGACGTCAGAAGGAATTAGCGAGATCCACACAATTACAGCGATCGACGACGCTTCCGGCATCGAGAAATATTGGCACGAGCGTTTCAAAGATAAGCGCCGGCACGGCGAGTGGTTTGATCTTTCCGCCGAGGACATAGCTGCATTCAAGAAAAGAAAGTTTATGTAACCCATGACCGCCACTAGCCTGCAAGACCAACTCGACGAGATCACCGCCAACACGCGGCAACTGGTGCAGGCGGAGAGGCTGGCCGTCGGCGAGCAGGCGGTCACGGAGC
>Ga0302275_10001626_pt1 | contig 24114 bp, 12 predicted proteins | sample III_Bog_N2_2_FD_200229 | JGI IMG/M metagenome (GOLD analysis project Ga0302275, IMG submission 200229) | Peat permafrost microbial communities from Stordalen Mire near Abisko, Sweden - III_Bog_N2_2 | ecosystem: Environmental > Terrestrial > Soil > Wetlands > Peat | place: Sweden: Abisko... | reverse complement strand
GGCCTCATGCTCAACGCTTCGACCGGGGTTATCTCCGGCCCGGTCGGCGCCTCGGCGACGAGCGAGACCTTCACCGTCACCCTGACCGACCACAACGGCACCACCACCTCCAAGCAGTTCACGATCACGGTCTGTGGCGCACTCTCGATCACCACCAACTCCCTCGCCATGGCGACCGTCGGCGAGACCAACTACTCCCAGACCCTCCAGGGCATCGGCGGCACCCAGCCCTACACCTGGTCGATTACGTCGGGCGTCTTGCCCCAGGGCCTCATGCTCAACGCTTCGACCGGGGTTATCTCCGGCCCGGTCGGCGCCTCGGCGACGAGCGAGACCTTCACCGTCACCCTGACCGACCACAACGGCACCACCACCTCCAAGCAGTTCACGATCAACGTGTGCCACCACCGGTGAGCACGTACTAGAACGCGGTGACCACAACAAAGGTCTGAATCTTGGTTCACGCTTTCGGGATGACTGCGTGAGCGATCCGAGAACCTCATTTTCCCGCCATCCGAGCTGAGACAGACACGCGATTTCTTCGGTGAGCGGTTTTCGCCGGGATTACCTGAGGACTTGAATTGGTGATGCTGATCTATTGAGCGGGCGACGAAAATCGAGCCCGCGTTCTCAGCTTAGAAAGCGGCACGTGAAAATCTGACACGCGAAGTTAGTGTCCTGATCGGTGACCAATTTCGTTGATCAGGCATCGAACGTCCGGGTTGATGGGCAAGCGACGGGCAACATCTGTGTGAGTTTCGACTCTGGCGCTTGGCTCTCTGATTGACTCCGCCATTTGAATGGCTACTTGAGGGATCGTGGCAACGGGGATCCTGACAGCAAGTCCACGGTCATCAACGGGGCACCTTATGTCATGCTTGGGCAATCACGGGCAACATACGCGCGAATTTGAGAGCTTCATAGAAGGGTGTGGGTACCTCAGAATCGATGATTGACTTAAATGTCTTGATAGATGAGCGACATTGATTTGACGAAAGTACCTCGTTATTCCTGATCACAGGCACTATGAACTACCTTAGTGTCATTCAATGTGAAATCTCCAGTAGGCCCGAGGATCTTTCGGACTGTTTCCAATCCACTCGACCAAGCCCTCCTCTTCAAGCGTTTTGAGTTGCTGAAGTACCACAGGTCTCGACAGTCCCGTCGACTTGACAATTTCGCCAGTACTTACTCGCTCTGCTTCGCGCACGAGAGTAATTATCCTCCTCGCGTGGTCGGGTAGACGAGCGTCTAGAGAACGGTCGTATGGAGCAGAACGAAGAGTCAAAACTGTGCTTCCCGACGTTTGTCGATACTCGGGAGAGGCAAGCCCTGCTAATGCCATCTCTTCAAATATTCTGCGAATACCTTCGCCGAGCTCTTGGCCAAAATTCAGATCAGAGCAGACTCGAGCGATGCGGGGGTTTCGCGCGAATCTCGTGATTGCTCGGGCGTCATGAAGGTCGACAATGCCCGGGAACCGCCCCGGACTCTCCACCTCAACTCGGTCGTCAAAGAGTTCAATCCGTACGTGATCGCCTTGAATCGAATACGAACGGTGCACGACCGCATTCACTAGACCTTCGAGCCAAGCATCTTCAGGCACGAGGCCGATTCGTTCGAACACTCCGCTCACCCCGAGAGCCCGACGTGTAGGAATCTGTTTTGCAACGTGTTCTCGAACGGCGATCAGGATGTGTGGAATAGCGCCTTCAAATCGGACGTCACTGATTAGTCGTTGCCGCCGACCGGTGCCTCGCTCTACGCCTTCGTATCGTAGGACCCTCACGTGGGCTTCCGGAAAGTACTTCTGCGGTGTCTTCCCAAAAAGAAGCATCGCGCCAACTGTCATTCGACCATCCGCGGTCATCAGTCCGCGAGCTATGAGAAGCCGTTTGGCGTCAGAGTGCCCAACGGCTTGGGAGTATTGCTTGAGGAGAACCCCATCCAACTCGTCGAGTTCAACACAGTCCATGGGAGTCATTTCGTAGTTCGTTTGGCCCTTGTCGAATTCCAACTCTCGGCGCTGGTCGAAGGTGAGCTTCCTCGTTTCGTCGCCCACGCGGAGAAAGACCTCATCCTTTGTCGTCGCGTGGACTTGATTGCTGGGTTCCACTTCAATGATCATCAAGTGGTCGGGTATCCCGAGTTGGTTTATGCATTCGATTAACTCCGCGCGCATTGAGACGGTGGGAACGGTCAGATCCATGGCTGCCTGACGCCAGGCATTCTGGTCGGAGACTGAAGAATCGACACCTTCTACGTTCCCGGCGGCGATTCCAATAACGATCAGCCCGCCTTCGGCGTTGGCGAATCCAACGATCGCCTCCGAGAGCGTCTTTGGTTGGGTTCTAGTGCTCTTCCTCTCGAACCATTGATCCTCGCGGATGGTTGACAGGTTTCGGCCGCGATCGGCGATCGGTGCGCCGAGCGCTTGGCGGGCAGCAACTGTAGACATACCACTACTCTAAATAATTAATAGTAGAGTGTCAAGTCAAGTTCCAAGAGACTTGATTCGATCTGGGAACCGCATCATCGTTATCCCCTCGGGTTGAGAACACGCGGCGGAACCACGGGTGTTTGATCTGTATAGCTTCACAGAGACCCGTCACTAACGGGGACGATGACGATGCAGCGATTGCCGACCGTTGGTACCTTGCGAAGTCACATGCACCTGGAATTCGCATCTGGAGAAACGCCGTGGCTCAGCGACGCACTTTCGGTTCAATCAGGAAACGATCATCAGGGCGATGGCAGGGCGTGTATTGGCACGAAGGAAAATTTTGCTCCGCCGGCACATTTCAGACCAAAGCGGACGCTGCTGCTGCCCTCTCGTCAATTCAATCGGATTTGACTCGTGGTGCTTGGATTGATCCCTCGGCAGGCAAGGTCCCCCTAGGGAGGTACGCCGGTGAATGGCTCGTTCAACGCACAGACCTGGCGCTAAGAACTAGAGAACTTTACGAGTATTTGCTGGACAAACACATACTTCCGTCGTTGGGTTCGTCGACGCTCCAAAGTTTGACTTCGTCAAGGATCAGGAGTTGGAATGCAGAGTTGGCGGAACGTCACGCGAGCACTGCGGCGAAGGCATATCGACTTCTCGCGACGATCATGCGCACTGCAGTCACTGATGGTTTAATCCTCACATCACCGTGTCGGCTCTCCGGAGCGGGCATCGAACGCGCTCCAGAACGCCCACTCGCGACGGTCGCGGAAGTAAGCACGCTGGTGGAACTAATGCCCGAACGATTACAGCTCGTCGTGCTCCTCGCTACTTGGTGCCAACTGCGCAAAGGCGAAATTCTCGGTCTCCGGCGATGCGACTTCGACATCATGCGCAGATCTGTTCGTGTTGAGCAAAGTCGCACCATCTTGCGGTCAGGTGAGTCGATCGTGAAGTCGCCCAAGACGCTGGCCGGTCGGAGGACTCTGGCGGTCCCCTCCCACGTCCTACCTGCCGTTGAAAGGCACTTGAATCTCTACACGGCAATCGAGAGCGATGCTTTCGTCTTCACAACACGGACAGGAGCGCCACTCTCATTGGGCGTTTTACAACGAGCTTGGTTCAAAGCTCGCTCAGAGATAGGCCGACCGGAACTGCATCTTCATGACCTGAGGCACACCGGTCTGACACTTGCCGCGGCAACCGGAGCAACTACCGCGGAGTTAATGCGACGAGCGGGTCACGCTTCAGCGGATGCTGCGCTGCGCTACCAACATGCGACTCAAGAACGAGACTACGTTCTCGCCGACGCCTTGGCAGAGATTGCCCGGCCGGCAGAAGTCAACGAACTCGGGCCAGCGGCGCCCAAGTCTGACGAAGCATTGCTGTAACGCACGCCGACAGGTTGATCCAATCATCAACGGAACTAGGACTGTCCCGCATGGTCAAAGAGCGCTGGACAAGTTCGGCGGCGTCGCGATTCGGGTCTCTCCACCCGTGGGCAATCGTTGGGCAAGTTCGGGCAAGCCGCAAACGGAAAGTAGCGATTCGAGTAACAAAGAACCGGGGTGCAATAGCGCATGGAATCATTGGGCTCTGGTGAAATTTCGCGGAGCGGGCGATGAGAATCGAACTCGCGTTCTCAGCTTAGAAAGCTGATGGCACGGCCAATGTCCAATTCGATGTAGCGGATCTTGTCCGCCGCTTTGGGGACTTCGCCTGGCCACCAGTGGGGACTTTTCGTGGCCACCAGCGGGGACCGCAGTTGGCCACCAGCGGATGCTCTCTCACGGCCACGGACACGATCTCTTGGGTTTGGTGCCCGGGTGGCAGGGGGACTCACTCAGCATGAAGCCAGCGAACTCATAATCCCTCGGTCGTGGGTTCGATCCCCACCGGCCCTACGTATGAAATTATTTTGGATCATTCGACCTGATAGAAGTGGATTTACTGCTTTCTATCTCTAGTTTCAGATAGCAGCACTATCGTCTAAGTGCTAGTCATAACTAGAGAATGGCAGGAGATATCTCTAGTTATAACTAGAGAATGGTCCTTAATATTTCTAGCTGTAACTAGCATAATTGAGACATGCCTACCGAAAATAGAACTCAAGCACGCCGCCAACTAGATAAGCGATTTACACAACTACGACCGCTAACTAAAGAACCTCGGCCACACAAAGGATGGATTCGAGCCATTCGTGAAGCACTAGGAATGTCAAGTACGGAGCTGGCAGCTCGAATGGGAGTAGTCCATCAGGCCATTCGGGAATTCGAAAGCAGTGAAGTTCAAGAAACCATCAAGCTCGAGACATTACGGCGAATCGGCGAAGCTCTCGACTGTCAATTGGTCTACGCACTAATTCCGCGCACCAACCTCGAAGAAGCTGTCAGGTCCCAGGCACGTCGTAAAGCGGAAACTCGACTGGCTCGCGTATCTCATCACAGCAGGCTCGAGGATCAAGAAGTCGGGGCTGATGACACCGAGATTCAAATCGAGGACATTTCGAAAAAGCTGATCGATCGACGAGGACTCTGGACAAATACTGACGACTATCGATGACGTTCGAGATTCTTCCGATCGGTGACGGCCACACGGAGCTCAGTTTCGAAGATGCCGAAGGGTTGATCCCTTCTTTTATTTCGACTAGGGGTGAGTTGTTTGAAGCGGAGCAGAGAAACATCGCCGACGCGCTCGGGGGAGTGGCACCAACGATCGATCGATTACTTGACGACAGTTACCTTCGGAGTTTGCACAAATCCATGTTTGACGAAGTTTGGAAGTGGGCCGGAAGATATCGTGTTCGGGAAACCAATATTGGAATCGACCCAAAAGACATCTCCACCGCAGTCAGAAATCTTGCTGATGATGCTAGAACATGGATTGACTCCGGAGACAACCCGGATGACGTTGGCGTTCGATTTCACCATCGATTGGTTTGGATACACGCGTTTCCCAACGGAAGTGGTAGGCACGGAAGAATATATGCGGACTACCTTGCGAAAGCGATGGGAAGCACGTCCTTCACGTGGGGATTCCATCTCGGTTTAAATACCGAGAATCTGCGGGCCCAGTACTTGGGAGCCTTGCGCCTCGCGGACCGAGGAGATCTGGATGATCTTCTCAGATTTGCCCGCAGCTGAACCGGTTGCCAGACTTCTGTGGAGATGATGGCCACTCGGTCAGTCCACTCAAGCCTTCAGCGCCAACATCGTGTGAGCCGCGATCTCGACTTCTTCTAAGTGCTGCTACTACTCGATCGCTCGGTGTTCCACATGAAGACCAGAAGTAATCTGACCGCCAACTTCGGGCTCGATATGAGGGTTCGTCCGAGTCTCCGGAATCAGTTCTCTCAATCACGACCATTGGGCCGTGGTAAACGTCTTCAAGTTCGGGAAGCAAATGTGTACTACCCATAGCAAGATAGAAGTGTGAAACTAAGTGTGAGCCTGCCCGAGGACGACGTTGCGTTCCTTGACTCCTATGCAACTGCTCGAGGCATATCTTCAAGGTCGGCAGCAATGCACAAGGCCGTTCGGTTGTTACGCGCGTCTGAACTTGGGCCGAATTACGAAGAAGCCTGGAACGAGTGGACTCAACGTGACGACGGAGACGTGTGGGACGTGACCGTGAGCGGCGCTCTCAATTAGTGCACCGAGGCGAAACTTGCTTAGTCGACCTTGAACCTGTTCGTGGTTCCGAGGCGAACAAACGCCGGCCCGCGGTAATTGTGAGCAACGATGGCGCGAGTGTGTCGGCGGAGCGTCCCGGCCGCGGTGTCGTCACCGTGGTCCCGATTACGTCAAATGTTGAGACCGTCTACCCATTTCAGGTCTTGCTGAAGGCGAGCGCGGGTGGGTTGGATCGGGACTCAAAAGCTCAGGCGGAGCAGATTCGATCTGTATCGGTGGAGCGGGTGGGAGGTCGGGTTGGTGCCGTACCAAACGACGCACTTGCGGAACTCGACGAAGCGCTGCGATTACATCTTGCGCTGTAACTCTGATTTCGATCACTGAGCTGTTCTCGCTGATAGGCGTTGGGCGGACTTTGCAACGACAAGTGATTTAGTGGCCAACGCGTAGACCCTCACCGTTCGGAAGGTATCGGTAATTACCGTGAAGATGTCGGGAATCTCGACGTAGTTAAGAAGATTGCTCTGGCCCGAAAGCACGATTGGAGTGGGCGACGAGAATCGAACTCGCGTCTTTGGCCAAGAAAGCTGAAAGAGATCTCTCTGGAGTTCCTCCTATGTGAATCATCACCTCGAGTGGAGATGCACGGAAACTCTGCGTGCGCGGTCTGAGGGCACCGAGGGTACGAAATCGCTCGCGCGGGGTGGTCACCGCCTGATTGTGATTTCCGACAGATGGCTTTTGGAACCCCCTTTTAGATATGTGTAATGCCCTACTTCGAATCCGGCGCGAAAACTGAGTGCTTGTCAAAACTTCTCTCGCGCCTAGCGGGGCGACGAGCGCCGGTGGTAACTTTCCGGCACGTGATCGGGGGATGTGTGAGGTCTTCGTTAAGCATTTCCCGCCTTGGCCCACCAGAACGCTCGCTGCGTCGGTTGAGCATGGCCGCCCTGATGCTTATCACTTCGCTTGTGATCGGGACGATTGCGACGCTCCCCGCTTCTGCTTCTTCGTCGGTGAGCCCACTTGGAGACCTCGGTACGGCTGGTCCTGATGGGTCTGCCGCCGGAGGCGAGTTCACGGGGGTGAGTTGCCCGAGTGCGACGTCGTGCCTCGCGGTCGGTTACGACGGGAACAGTCTCGCCACGTACTCGGCAGGTACCGAATCGGGCGGCACGTGGTCGTGGAGTTCGATGGTGAAAGTCACACCCGACACCACCGACACGGGCATCTTCACCTCCGTGAGTTGCCCGAGCGTGACCCTCTGCGTGGCGGTGGGCTACGACGACGTCCAAGCTATCTACTCCGTCGGTACGTACTCCGGGGGCGCCTGGTCGTTCTCTACCCCCACGGAGACGCTTCCCGACGGATCTGGTTACGGACGATTTTTCGCCGTCGACTGTGTGAGCACAACCAGCTGCGAAGCAGTGGGGTACGACAGCAATAACGAAGGTGTCTCTTCGACGGGGACGTACTCCGCGGGCGCCTGGTCGTGGACGACCAGCGACGTGATTGCCAACGACGGATCCGCAAATGGCGCACTTTATGGCATGAGTTGCGCGACCGCGACCGCCTGCATCGCCGTGGGCTACGACGCCAACTACCACCCGGTGTACTCGGTGGGTACCGACTCCGCCGGAGTGTGGTCGTGGTCGGCAGAGGTCCAAGTGGCAGCGGACAGTTCCGGACAGGGCCAGTTCGCCGCGGTGAGTTGCGCGAGTGCGACCTCGTGCGTGGCGGTGGGCACGAGCCGCCAGTCCCAAGGCCTCTACTCCATCGGTACCGAATCAGGGAACGTCTGGACGTGGTCGGCCTCGACCGATTTTCCCGCCAGCCCCTACCCCGACAACCCGTACACGAGCGTGAGTTGTCCCGCGGTCGGTCAGTGCATCGCCGCGGGCGACGACGATTACGGAACCGAGACCTACTCGCTCGGCTCCGAGACGGGAAACGCCTGGACGTGGTCGGTGCCGGCGAACGTGGAACTTGCGAACAACGAATCGAACGCGATCCCCTCGTCACTCAGTTGCGCGTCCGTCTCTTCGTGCGTGGCGGTGGGCTCCGTGATCATCGACAACGGCTACGGCGCATACACGATACAACCGGCCTTCGCATCCTCAGTCACGCTGCCGGGCGTACCCACTATCGCCAGCGCTACCGCTGGCTACGAGTCGGCAACGGTCAACTGGAGTGCGGGGGACGACGGCGGAAGCGCTCTTACTGGTTACAGCGTGTCGGTTCTCAATGTGTCGACGTCGCTGACCACGACGGACGCTTGTCCCGCATCGACGACGAGCACGGCGACGTCGTGCACGGTGAGTGGTCTGGTCAATGGCGACAACTACACCTTCACGGTCGCCGCTATCAATGACTTCGGCACGGGACCACCGTCCAGCGCATCGAACGCGGTCACGCCGTCGCCGGTCGCCCCAGGCACACCGACCATAACGTCGGTGACGGTATCGGGAACCTCGGCGACGGTGCAATGGGCCGCCGGGTCATCCAACGGGAGTCCGATTACGGGCTATCTCGTCCGCAGTGACAGCACGGCGACGCAGTTCAACGTGATGAATGCCTGCCCCTCGTCGCAGACGAGCACGGCGACGCAGTGCACCGTAACGGGCCTCATCAATGGCAGTTCGTACCTCTTCGCGGTCGCGGCCATCAATGGTGACGGTACCGGGACGTACTCGGCGTCATCGAACGAAGTGTCGGTCTCGGCGCCACCGGCCAACAACCCGCAGAGTCCCTTGACGATCACCACGACCGCGGGCCCCGCTTTCAATGGCGCAAGCACCTCGTCGTTAGCGCTGGGCACATCGGGTGGCAACGTCGGTGGTCTCGACGCCTACGGCGTGGGCGACATGACGTCTTCGGTGACAATTCTCAACACGTCATCGAACGCCGTTTCCGGCAATGTCGTGCTCTCAAATTCGAGTGAGCCTTACGCGATTGCGGAGAACCCCGCGGGCACCGACGTCTACGTGGCGAACTTTGGCAGCAACAACGTCTCGGTGGTGAACACCTTGACGGACGCGGTCGTCGCCGTGATCCCCGTCGGGACCGCCCCCACGGACGTCGCAGTGAATCCAGCGGGCACGTTGGCGTACGTCACCAACTCCCAGTCCAGCTCCGTCTCGGTCATCAACCTCGCCTCGAACACCGTCACGGCGACGCTGTCAGTTGGCAGTGATCCTCGGAAGGTGATGTTCACACCATCAGGGAACCAAGCGGTGATCCTCACCGAAAACGTGCTCTCCGTGTCGGTGGTCAATACGTCCAACGACCACGTCTCGCAGGTGACCACACCGGGAGACCCTGTTGCGTTTGCTCTCAGTCCCGCCGGAACCTTCGCCTACGTGGCGTGCTTCATCAACCAACTCGCGGTCATCAACCTCGCGACGGACACCGAGACCGCGACCGTGACCGTAGCCCCGCGGGGCTACGCCGCGTCGGTGGCCGTGAGTCCCTCTGGTCAGTCCGTCTACGTCCTGGGCGACGGATCGGGGAGCGGTCCCGGCACGCCCCCTCCCGGCACCGTCTCGGTGGTGCAAACCTCGATCAACACTGTGACGGACACCATCGATGTCAACAACTCTCCCACCAGCGAGTACGGGACGATCACCATCGACCCCAGCGGCACCTACCTGTTCGTCTCGGGTGGACAAGTGATCAACCTCAACGCCGACGCCGTCACCACGTCGATGGTCGACTTCGGGGGGAACGTTTACTTCAATGCAGCGGGAACCGTCGCCTACGCCGCGAGTGGTGGCGGCTCAATTGCGTACCTCCTGCTGTCGCTGTTAGGTGGTGCGCCGTCGAGCCTCGCTCCTTCGGGGTACATCTTCGAGGCATCGGACACTTCCGAGGTGGTCTTCAACGTCCCGGCGACGAGTTACGCCGTCGTGGACGGTACGGCCTCTGGTTGCTCCATCGTTGGGTCGACCCTGACGGCGACCGCTCCGGGTACTTGTCTCGTCACGGCCACTATGGCGGGAGACAACAGTTTTGCGCCGATCTCATCACCTCAAACGACGATCACATTCCCTGCGACGGGCAGTAGTGGCGGCGGCGGAGGCGGCGGCGGCGGAGGCGGCGGCGGAGGCGGAGGCGGAGGCGGAGGTGGCGGTTCAACGACGTCGCCCAGTCCCCCTTCGACGTCACCTTCGCCACCCTCGTCTCCTTCGACGCCCACGTCCAATGTCCCCGTCCCACGGGAAGTGACGTACATAGGTAATGACAGCGCATTGAGTGGGAAGGCGAAGACGCTGCTCAGCGCCCTCGCGATGAAACTTGAGAGAGGGGAGTTCATCACCGTGACTGGCTACGCGTATGGGAATTCGTCACTGGCGAAGAAACGGGCGCTCATCGTGTCGGAATTCCTAGAGAGCAGAGTCGCAGTTCGCGTGACCGTGAAGATCGTCACGACATCGTCGGTTCCGAAGGTTATGGTGACGACGACAAAGGTCTAGTTCGTTTCAATTTCGGAGAAAGTGTTCGATGCTAGAAATCTCGCACTGGTTGGTGACGACGAACTTGAGGTGGCGCGTGCGTCTGGGCAGGTCGATGCGGAGCGTGCACTATGTCCTTCGAGTGACGTCATCCCTCGTGGTCCTCGGGGCAGGAGCGGTCCTCATCTCAACGCCAGCGAGCGCGATGACGGAATCGGCGACGATTACCTTGTCGGGCGATCCCGTACCATTCGACACTGGTAACAACTACTCGGTCACTCTCGACGCTGCGAACGACGTTTTTCCGACCGGCAGTATCACGGTGACCGACAGTGCGGCGACGCCCGGCACATGCACCTCGTCGTTGTGGATGTTCTTTGGACCGAGTCGCGATGGTGGTTGGCTCTACGCCGCCGAGTGCACGATCGCGGCCGAAGAAGTCGGGGGAGTGACGGTGCAGGCCACGTATTCGGGTAGCGATTATACGACGTCGCCGTCCAACGTGGTAACGGTGGGCGGCAGTAGCGGCGGCGGTGGTGGTGGTAGCGGCGGCGGAGGCGGAAGTGGCAATAATCCTCCTCCAGCCACGGGGCCAACTAACGCACCGCCTCCCAATTCCCTACCGTCTGCCGATTTTGGGGCACCGGTCTCGGCCACTGCATCGGCCGTGGCGCCGACAACGATTGTTTCCACCATGAACGGGGGCACGGTCACGATCTCGGTACCCGCTGGTGCACTACCCACGGGGACGACCGTGAGCGAGTACCCCGTCACGAACTCCACTGCCCTCGGGTCGGAGGTGCCCACAGGACAGTCCTTCGTCGTGGCCTTGGCCGTGACGTGGCAGACGCCTTCAGGCACATCGCCGGAATCGACCACACCGCTCACGATCGCGATCACGGATTCAACCATCGTTGTCGGAGACCCGATTTACGTCGCGACCTCGAGTGGACTCACGCCCGTCGGCAACGCCACGAGCGCGGGATCGGTGACGGTGATCTTTGAAACAGACCCCGTCTTCGTAGTCACCGTAAAACTCACGAGGACGCCACCGGCGAGACCCGCGCCGGAGACGGTCTCGTTTGCCTCGGTGAGCAGCGAATTGAATGCGGGCGCGAGGAGATCATTGCTGGCTCTCGCGACAAAGCTGATTCCCGGCGCTTCGATAACGGTCACCGGGTGCGCAATGGGCGATTCTGTACTGGCGAGAGAGAGGGCGTGGGAAGCCGTGAGACTCCTCGAAGGCCGCATCTCGATCCACGTGACAATCAAGATTTCAGGAGCGCCGAGGAACACCGTGACGATCATCACAAACAGGCAATAACGACACCGCTCTGCGGCAATATATGAAGCGCGCTTCTGCACGCGCTCTTCCATGGATGTAGCGCTGAGGTTGGGAGGACGCTACCGGCTAACCAATCTCGACGCCGAGGTCGCGTTCGCCGTAGAGCGAGGGATGAAGTTAACAGCTCCAGCACCGGCAAAAGATGGCGACCGGTCGCGAGTGCCACCGTGTTAACGGTGAGGACAGAAACCTACTCGAGGTGGATGGCGCGGAGGTAGCGTCGAAGCCCGGCTCGCGAGCGAGGTTCGTCGCCGGACGTCTGATCGTCATCACTCATGGCGAGTGATCATAGAACGCTTCACTCATCTCGTGTTTATCGGCAGGTCTAGTACCCAACCCTGAGCCGGACTCAATTTTTCACCGCTCCCTCGATGGCCAGCCGCTTGTGGTAGTAGTGTTCCGATTTCAGCGGGCAAGAAGTGCCACTGTTCGTGAAATGTTGATGTCAGAAAGTGGTGCTGAGCAGGAAATATGGGTGTTGGTCGCATTCGCGATTTCATTCCTTCGAAATTCAAGAATTGCTTTTCTACAAGTTGCACATACTTAAAATTTGGGGGCTGGGAAGTTATGCTGCGTCGTCTCGTTAGCTTGGTTGCTTTCCTTGCAGTGCTCATGCCCGCCCTCTCTCTATCGGTCGCTGGTGCGGCGACACCGAATGCGCCCACCGCGGTGTCGTTGACCAATACCCTCGCAGGAGTGAAGGTGTCGTGGACGGCGCCTTCGCCGGTATCGGGTGTGACGATTTTGGGCTTCGTCGTGACGACCACCCCGAATGACGGTACCTGCACTCTGTCCGGGTCTACGTCGCCGCTGTCGTGCACGGTGCCCGGACTTCCGGCCTCGACGATGGTGACGTTTTACGTCACCGCCGCGAGCACCGGAGGTAATGGTCCTTCAGCGTCCGCGTCAGAGACCACGTCCACCCTCACCCCCACGTCCAGTTCCTTGGTTATTGCGGCCTACCCGTCCGACCAATATCAAAACGTGGGCACTCCCGTAACGCTTATTGCAACGTTGCCCTCGGGGACAACTGGGACCACCGAGTTTCTTCTCGGACCAACGCTCGCTAGTGCGACGCCTTTGGCGGGCTGTGCGGCGCGCGTGATCGATCTGGGCTATTCGAGTTGCACAACATCAAGCCTCGTTCAGGGCGCCAATGTCGTGTGGGTGGTCTACTCGGGTGACCACAACTTCGCCGCTTCCAGTTCGTCGTTCACTTACACCATGGCGTCGACGACTCTCAATGCCCCGACGTCGCCCCTGGTGATTTCGACGACCTTTGGTCCGGGCAACTTGGCGCTCACGCTGTCAACGACAGGCGGATCGGGCTCGGGCACCGTGAGCTACACCGCGACGAACGGCACCGCCACGGGGTGTCTCGTGTCGGGAACCACGCTGACTATCGTGACCGCGGGCACCTGCCTCGTGACGGCCACCAAGCCCTCCGACGGGAGTTTTCTACCCGAAATGTCGAACGTGACAATGGTCACGTTTTTCGCCACGTACGCGGCGATCTACGCAGTGACGAGTATTACGCCGGTGTACTACTGCCCTTCCGGCGGCCTACTGTCGGGGACGACGTGCTCCTCTCAAAGCGAAAGTGCGAACTCCGCACCGAGTTGCCCGTCGGGCTGGACTCTCCCAAATCCCAACACCGGTCGCTGCTTCCGGACTGCGTCCATCACTAAAGCCGCGTGCACTGCCGACGGCGGTTCCTGGAACGCTTCGAGCTCCACCTGCACGCTCTACACGTCCGAGGGCACCGCATACACCTGTCCCAGCGGTTGGTCACCACCGTCAGGTTCGCCGACCTGCACCTACCCCAGCTACGGCGCGTCAGTCGAGTACTACAACTACACCTACGGATACACCTGTCCGGATCAGGGATCGGAAAGTGGATACCTGTGCACCATTACGGGCGGAGGCGGTCCGAACGTCCGCGGACCTCTCGCACGGAGCGTCGCGCTGTCGAACACTGAAGCACTCGCTCCACTTTCAAAAAGTCAACGACGATGAACGAACAGAAACCAACGCGCAATCGGAGCCGCATCGCCACTTCTCAACATCGCAACGTGAAACTCCTTCTCGTCGCGTTAACGTCGCTACTCGTTGTCGGCGTCGCGGGTGGGATCGCAATCGCAACGTCACACTCGAGGCTGGCGCGTGGTCAACGTGACGCTGCGACCACCACCACAACAACGATCGCGCCTTGGAACGTGCCCGCGAATGAGACGAGTACGCCCGTGGTGCTCGCCCCGGGGGGCGCTGCAGGGGGATCGGGCAACTACAACGCCGTCGACTGCGTGAGCACCTCAGAGTGTGTGGCGGTCGGTGGGAACGGCTCGTTGCACGGAGTCGCCGGTTATTCAACCTCGAGCGGCGGGAGTTGGAGTTCTGGAACTGTGGTGCCGGGCCTGCCGGACTTGGAGGCGCTTAACTGTACGAGCGCCAACGACTGCGTGGCGGTGGGAGCGGGTGCGGTCGCCGTGACCCGCGATGGCGGATCTAATTGGATCGCCCGCTCAATTCCCTCCAGCAACACCACGCTGCTCGGGGTGAGTTGCGCGAGCAGCGAGCACTGCGTGAGTGTCGGTGTCTCGCCGGGCGCGACCGGTCCCTATCAGGGTCAACTCCTCGTGTCGTCTAACGGCGGCAACACGTGGAGTGTGCCAACTATCTCGGCATCCCTCGGACCGCTCGGATCAGTCGATTGTCCCTCGTCAATCTTCTGCGTGGCGGTCGGGGCATCGATTCTGGTGTCAAACAATGGCGGGGCCACATGGACCAACCGCCCGGTCAATGGTGGCACGGGGGTCTTGCGTTTCGTCTCATGCGCGTCATCGTCGACCTGCGTCGCGATCGGGCCGAATCCTGCCGTGGCGCAAGATCCTTCGGCGAGCGCGTTTGCGGTTGAGACGAGCGACGGTGGAGCCTCGTGGAATCCGGTAGTCATGCCTCCGGGAACGGCGGACGTGTACGCACTAACGTGCGCCGGGACTCGTTGTTACGCGTCGGGCGAATCGACCGCGGGCGACTCGGCGGTGGTCGCCGTGAGTGGGGATGGAGGAGCGTCGTGGTCGGTTGATTCGACCTTGAAGCCGAGTCTCGACGAGGTCAGTGCGATGAGTTGTTCGAGTGCGACGGACTGTCTGTTCATCGGGAGGACCGGCAAGTCGCCCTCCACCGTGGCAAGTACCAATGGAACAGCCTCCCCGGGCTACCCCGTGCCTGCGCCGGTGCGCGCGAGAGATGGTGCGCAATGAAGAAACTTTCGTACGTCTCACTGATCTTGGTCGTGTTGGCGTCAACTTTTGGGGTGGGTGTCGTGAGCACGGCGAGCGCGACGGCGTCCGTAAACGCCGCGCGACTCGGTGCGGGCGCGGTCTTGCGTGTCGGTGAGGAACTGGTCTCGCCCTCTGGCACCTACAGCGCGCACGTATTGAGCGGCGGGCGACTTTCGATTGAGCGGGCGGGTCACTCGGTGTGGACGGTGACCGCAAGTTCGGGAATCGATCGCGTCGTTACGACGAAAGCCGATGGCTCGATCTCGGTTAGATCCAATCATCGCTCGAAGAACGCGCCGGCGTACATGGCGCTGGGCAACAACGGAGAACTGACGGTCTATACGCTCAGCGGGACGCCCGTGTGGCAGGACGGCGTCGTGGCGCATCTGACCTCGTCCTCGTCGATTCCCCCCTACGGCCCGGGGAATCTCTTCGGTGATACCAATCCCTCGCTCAGTTGTTTCACGTGCCAGGCAGCCGACGTGACGGGTACGGCCCCACCGTCCAACACGCTCGACTCAGGCACCGACGTCGACGCCCTCACCGGTGATTTCTCTGTCGAAAACGACCTCTTTGAAGCGCCAGCCATCGGATCCGACCTTAGTTTTCCTCTCTACTACGACGCCCAATTGGCCCAGTATCAGCTGGGCTCCGGTCTCACCACGCCGTCCGGGGGACTCGGCTGGGGGTGGGGTACCACCTTCTCGGCTTCCATCACGCCCCAAAGTGGAAACACCCCAACCTCGAGCGTGACGATCGACCAAGGCGACGGTTCCGAGGTCTCCTTTAACGAGTCCCTCGACAACGGCACCTCGCAGTCGTGCCAGCCAGTGAATCAAGGGACGACCGGCGATTACCCAACGACGAACAAGTACACCCTCGCTGGGTCCGACCTTCAGTGGTGTGCGGACGCGAGTGTCCGGGGCCAACTAAGTGACAACGACGGCACGTCATTCACGTACCAATCCCAAAGTGGTCAGCTCCTCCAAGACTTTGCATGGACGGGCGCCCTCAGTTCCTCCTCAAGTTTGGCTGCAGAGTCCGGCTCGGCGCCTGGTCAAATCACCCTTCTTTACAACGTGGCCGGTGGCAGTATCTCTAAAACAGCGTCAAACGCCACCCTGCCGCAACAGTGTCCGACGAGCGCGTCGTACTGCACGATTGCCTACTCGAGTGACGCCCGCGATCTCGTCGAAGAGTTCAATGCCGCGGGTCTGGTCACGACGATCATTGACCCCGCTGGAAACCATTATTCGCTAACTCACGACTCCAGCGGAAACCTTACGAGCGTAAGTGTTCCTGGCCCCAATGTCGCCTCTCCATCGACGACGCCGTCGAGCACCTGGAGCTACGTCTACGGGTCAGGTCAGGCGAGTCCCTTCTCCAGCGACCTCACCGAGATCGAGGATCCCGACTACAGCTCGTCATCGCCCGCGGCTCATACGACAACGATCAACTACGGCACGACGGTCGGATCCTCGGGCGATGACGGCATGGTGACGTCCCTCGTCGACGGCACGGGCACGACCAGCAGTGCTGGCGCGACGACGGCGTATGCCTATACGGCGCAGTGCTCGGCTGATCCGCCTCCCGACGAGCCGTCCTCGTACTACCAGTGCATGGGCGCGGGGGATTTCCAGACAACGACGATCACTTATCCCGCACAGCCAACTGGTGCGGGAACAACCGCAGCGCCAATCGAGACTGATCAGTACTCGGCCGGACTGGAAACGTCGAGCGAGTTGGGCGCCGGTGCGGGCACGCCCCTCGACAACGAGACGTGGAACTACGGTTGGAACTTCGGGGACGGCGTCGCGAACACTTCTGAGATCATCACCTATCCCGACACGTTGAACGTCGCGGAAAACTCGTCGTACGTGGCCCCCACCGCGACCATCATCACTGACCCCTCGGGCAACGTCGTCTCGACGACCAACGTCGATGGGGATATCCAGACTTCGGCCTATAACGACGTCGGAAGTAGCAATCTCAACGAACTGAAGTGGAGTTATCCCGGATCGTCGACGAACTCGGCATCCAGCCCGCCAGCGGGTGCCTACATTTATACCTACAACACCAATGGTCAGGTCCTCACTTCAACTGACCCACTCGGCAACACCACGTCCTACGGCTATTACGCGAACAACGGACTGCTCTGCTTCGAAGTGCCACCAACAGTGAACAATGTTCCGAGCGCACCGGCCGCGACCTCGTGCACGAGCAGCAGTTCAACGTCCGACCAAGGGGCGGTTGGCGCACCAACGGGGGCGACCACGTTCTCTTACGACGCGTACGGTGACATCAACTCTTCTACTTTGGACGCGAACGATTCGAGTGCCGCCGCCGCACCCCAGATGACGATCGCGGACTACGACGTCATGGGTAATGTTCTGTGGTCAATACCGCCTTCAGGGCATTCGGGCCCGCAGAACTCCTCGAATCCGAGCGCGACGCTCGCGACCTACTCCGCTGCGAATCTGCCGATGACCGTGACCTATCCGGGCCAGAGCGCTATCGACTACACCTACGACCCCGCATATAACCTCACCCTCAAGGCGCAGGCGATTCCAGCCGCGTCGACCTTTTACGCCTACGACGGCGATAATCGTGTGTGCTACGAGCAGACGAGGGAGTGGCCATCGAACTCGTCGACGTGCGGTACAGGCAATCTTGCCGGATCGAGCGCCTTTACCTACGTGCCAGGTAGTACCGCGCTCGCGACATCAACCGACTCGAATAACGACACCACGTCCTACTACTACTCCGATCTGGCCTACCCCGATTCCCCGACCGAAGTTGCCCCAAGCGCCGCGGTGCAGTACAGCGCGTACAACGACTTGGGTGATGCCTGTGTAACGGGCGACGTTGATCCCGAACCGGGCGGCGTTACGACTGACACGCAGTGCAACGTAGTCTCTGGGGACACTTCAACGACCTACGACCCCCTGCACAATGTTCTGAGCGTCACCGACCCCAGCGGTAACACGACGAGCAACAGTTACGCGGACTCCTCGTTTCCCACGCTGGAAACCTCGACAGCCAATCCGACGGGGGTGACCACCCACTACACGTTCGACGCCGACGGTCGACTAGTAACAACGCTCAACCCTGACGGCACCGCCATCTCTGACACTTACAACGCCAACGGCGAACTCTGCTCCAAGGAGCCAACCTCGCTCGCCTACCCGTGCGGCGAGGCACCGAGCATCTCGGGGGTCAGCGAGTACGGCTACAACGACGCGGGCGAGCGCACTTTAATGAGTGACGACACGGCTGACCCCGCTTACCCGGAACGCTGGGATGTGTCGACGACGTACTCCTATTCGAACGGCGAGCTGACGAGCACCACGAACGGCAATGGGCAGACGGTGTCATACCTGTATAACGCCGCAGGCCAAGTTGCTTGCACCGCGTACCCGGTGAGCACGAACTCGAACTGCGGCACCTTGACTTCGCCGGGAATACCGTCGAGCACCAATACCATCGTCGACAACACCTACGACAGCGCCGGACGGCTCGCGAGCGTGAGCGACTGGCTGGGCCACTCGACCACGTACAGCTACGGCGACTGGACGCCGGAAACTCCGAGTACCATCACCTACCCGTCCTCTACCGGCCTCGTGGGTTGTTATAACCACGACAACGATGGCAACCTCACGTCGCTCACGGTGGGCAGTTCGTGTAGTTCCACCACCGGTCCGATCAACGACACGTGGAGTTACGACAGCAACGAGCGCGTAGCGGTCTCGACGTTGAACGGTACAGCCTCGGGCTGGACGACGTATAACGGCAATAACCAGATCCAGTACGGGACGAACATGCCAACGACGACGCCCGGCGACGACGACGCGTATGGTCTCGCCAACAACGGCGAGATCAACTGGGCCTGGCGAGACGCGGGAACCACGAAGGACTTTGGGTATAACTCTGACGATGAGCTGTGCTGGACGGTGCCGACGAGCGAGTCCAGTAACACGTGTAGTACACCCCCGCCCTCTTCGGTGCCCGTCACCACGTACGGCTACAACGTCAACGGCGAGCGTACGAGCGCGACCACCACGGCCGGAGGTACGGCTGGCACCATTACCGCCGTAGGGACTATCAACAGTGCCAGCTCGACCGGACTCTCGACACTCAACGTCAATCCGCTCAGCGCCGGCGACCTTATCGCGCTCTTCGTGGAAGTAGGCGGGGCTCCCACCATCACCGGAGTGACCGGCGGCGGGGCTACGTGGCAGAAGGTGAGAAACGTCAACAACGGAGTTGACGCTGAACTGTGGATAGGCACCGTGAATACGGTGGGTTATTCGACAATCACCGTGAGCTACACCGCGAGTGTTGCCTCGGATTGGGTTGAACTCAGTTCACAAGAGTTCACCTACGGGACTGGGGCTGCAACCACATGGCACATCGACAAGACCGGTGAAGCTGATAACAACTGGGGTAGCTCGTCGACGCTCGCCTACCCCGCACTGACTCCTTCGAGCACTCACGAGCTCTACCTTGGGGGCAGCTTTGACGAATCTGCTTCTGGCAGCGGCGCAACCTCGGGGGTCGTCTACCAGCACACGTGGGACTTGAACCAGTTCGTTTACGACACCAACGTCTCGGCAGTGCTTGCTCCGACCGCCCCCGACTCTCCTGCCGGTGGTTACTTTAACGTGGCGGGACTGATATCGGTGACCGGCACGGTGCCGGTGACGGCCACGACCAACTACAACTGGAACTCGAACGGTGAACTCTGCAGCGTGGGACCAACCGCTGTGATGCCCACAACCGCCACGTCGGCCGGTTGCGGTTCGACGCCGTCGGGTGACGTGAGTTATCAGTACAACGGCGACGGTCTCCGGATGACCTCATCGACGAGTAGTTCAACAACGTCGACAGCCTGGGACACCTTGGGCGATATTCCTCTCGACATTGACGACGCGACGACTACCTCGGGATCTACGACCAATGTCTCGTATATCTACGGAGATCTTCTCTCGGGAGGAACCGCACCAATTGAACAGATCACTACCACGTCTTCTGGAACCACCGCCGTCTTTCTCGCCTTGAATCAAACCGGGGTTCAAGGTGTGTTCAGCTCGACGGGATCGACGCTCGAGCTTTCGGACTACTCGCTCTACGGTCAACAAACCGTCGTCTCAGGAAGCGACGTGACGCCCTTTGGTTTCGAGGGTGCCTACACCGATGCAACGGGGCTGCTCTACCTGATTAACCGGTACTACGACCCCGCGACGGACGAGTTCCTCTCGATCGACCCGGACGTTGTCACGACGGATCAGCCCTACGTGTTCACGAACGACGATCCGTTGAATGCGGAAGATCCGTTGGGTCTGTTTAGCTGCTCGTCGCCTTCTTCAAAATTTTGTGAAAGTCTGTTGAGTTCAAACAAGAATGCGAAAACCGCGTTTGACTACTTTGTCGTGCTGGGTCTTACGACCAAAGAAGCCGCCGGAATCGTGGGAAACTTCGAGGTCGAGTCCGGCGTCAATCCGAAGGACGGTGTGGATCCCTACGGCATCGGCCAATGGCAAGGCGGACGCCTCTCGACAGGTCTCGACGTTTTTGCCAAACAGGTTCACGGTAGTGTTTCGAGCTTGACCGTCCAACTCGATTATGCCGCAAATGAGTTGGGGTTGGGGGACTTCAGCTCCAAGCATGCAGGAAACGGTAACTATTCTTTCGTGATACCCGAGATTTCAGGACTGTCGCCTGCACGGGCGGCGGCTGTTTTCGATGCCAGGTACGAAGGCGGTTCAAATGTAACGTCGCGAGAGAACTTTGCAACCGTCGCGTACAACCTTTGGGGAGTTTGATGTTCAAGATTCCAAAAGGGATTGATCGGCAACGTGTCATCATCGGACGATCGCGACTGGTCGCGGCGGTTCTGGTAATTGTCACGGTAATGGGCGTCGAGAATTTCAGCGTTGTGGTTTCCGGAGCGACTGCCCGCACCACGATTCTGAAGACGGAAACGTTTGGGGGTTATAGCATTCGACTGCCCAGCGAATGGCCCGATCGATCTTCTGCACAATGCTTGGTTGGACATGGAATCTCGGCAAAGACGCTGCATGGTCCAGCGATTGTCATCGGAACATCGACGTCGCTCTTTCGGTACGGATCTGAATGTGTGGCAATTCGTCCGAAGGGTGTGGTCGTGGTCCTTGGATACAGTGGACCGCCGGCGCCGCCGGTACCGTCGTTTCCGATAGCGACGAGGAAATTGAACGGAGTCACCGTGCAGTTGTACGGCGCTAGGAGTCGCCATGACAGAGCCGTCTACTTTCTGGCTCTTTTGCCGAGTCGGAGCCAATGGGTCTTGGTATCTATGCCCTTACAAAGTGCCTTGAAAGCTCGAGATGAGATTTGGTCGTTACTGAGCACCTTGCGCCCTGTCACGCAGCGCGCCAAAGAAGCGACTCCCCCGAGCGGCGTGTTTCGAGGCACATGGACGGGGGCTCCGGGGCTAAGCCTTGACATCTCGTCAGAAGGCGGGACAATGATTGGGACACTTAGAGGGAAGACCTATGAAAGTCCGACTGAGGTAATCGAGATATCGCTGAAGAGGAGAGCAAGAGACGAATTGGATGGGGTTGTTAGCAACGTACGATTTGTCAACGCGCATGGGAGGACCGTCACAGAGCCCGTCGACCTGGACGATTATCCCGTAGGAGACCGATTCCGATTTATGTTCTTGTCGAAGAATATTCTCGAAGTGATTCTGTCGAAAGGACGGATGAGTTTCGGGCCGATGCTCGATACCAGTTACTTTTGCCACCAGACGTTGGTGAGTCCGACCGTCATTTCGAATTTCAATTGCTGAACCCGCTTTCGTCACACTTCGCGGTGACGTTGGCATCAAGGATTCTCTTGGGCGCTCATGTGCTCGTTACCGAAATAGTCAACTCCTTCGACGGGGTCGTCGTACGCGTACAACGGTGACGGACTTCGCATGACCGCGACGAAAACCTCGTCGGGTACGGTAACGTCGACGACCAACTCCGCCTGGGACAGCGTCACGAGTGGCTCTATCCCACTCAACATTGATGACGCGACGACCACTTCGTCTGGCACCACGAACGCTTCCTATATATATGGCGATCTTCTCTCCGGTGGGACCGCCCCGGTCGAGCAGATCACCACGACGGGTAGTGGCTCAACGGCGGTATTCCTGGTGGCCAACCAGACCGGCGTTCAAGGGGTGTACGGCTCCACGGGGTCTTCGCTGGAGCAGGCTCTCTACTCGGTGTACGGCAAGCAGACCCTCGTTTCGGGGAGTGACGTCACGCCCTTTGGCTTCCAGGGCTCCTACACCGACTCGACGGGTCTGATCTACCTCATTAACCGGTACTACGACCCGACGACCGATCAGTTCCTCTCGGTCGACCCGGACGTGGCCACGACCGACCAGCCGTACGTCTTCACAAATGACGACCCGCTGAATGCGGAGGACCCATTGGGATTGTGCATTGACACTGGAGGTGCTTGTGAGACAGCCGCAGCGTATGACCGCGCACAAGTCGCGGCAGCTGCAGTGAAGCAGGAGGAGGCCAAGATCGCAAGAGAGGTGGCGGCAGACAAGGAGGGTCTTGCGTCAATAGAGGCATACGCAAAAGGACTGCCCGCTCCATTGGCTAAAGCCGAAGGCATTACCGGTGACGCGAAGAAGTACCTAGCGAGCGCGGCCGCACAGTTGGGTGGACAATATTCGTATTTGGCGAACCTCTCTTACGCGACCTACAACCTGTACAAGGCTTATCAGGCTTCACCCTTTGTGGGAACTCTGGGAGCCAATGCGCGGATCACGGTAAATTGGTACAAGAGTTCCGCGGTCCAGGCTCAAGTTGAGCAAGCCTCAGAAGTAGCTTCGGAAGCGGAAGAGGCGGGTGCCATCGGGCTCGAACAGGCAGGGGAAGACTTCCTTTCGAACTTGTTGCCCTGATCATTCGGGGTAGAGGGCAAAGCATGAGTACCGAATTGGAGAAGATAACTTCAGAAACGCAGCTTCTCTATGGACAGTTTTCGAACGATCGTCGGGCACTATCACGACGGAGGTCGGAACTCGTCGAGCAATTTAAGTCTCAAGTCAGCACGTGGGAGCTAACAAGACCTCACAGCGATGAACTAGAAAGCGGTTTTCTTGAACAGAGAAAAGCGATTGTTTCTATTAATGACGAGTTTACCGACTGGACCAGGAGATACAACGCGGGTCAGAGGCAACTTCAGGCTCAACTTACGTCGCCGTCGGAGTCTGACCTGTCGACGAAAATATCAGATGTGCGAAAGTTGCGCGGGGAACTCCTTCGGAATTTCGAAGTTGAATTGCCGCTCTTGGAGAAGATTATAAGGCGACTCGAGAGTGCAGTGGGAGTAATGAGCCGCTTCAACTCTTCACCAGAGTGAAGCGAGTGGCCTTCGTTCGTCGAGCGTGACCGTTTCGTTCGGAGCTGCGGACTGGCGCGGGCGAAACTGCAAGTAGTCCGCTCGATGGATTTCTGTTCTCGAAGACTTCCAACCATGTGTACACCGATCTTCCTGGTCACGGCACTAAGTACGAGGTGTTCGCGACCGCGTGCGGTGACTTCCGCAATCAACCGGTACTACGACCCGACGACTGATGAGTTCCTAAGTGTCGACGCAGACGTCGCGCAGACGGATCAGCCGTACGTATTCACGAACGATGATCCGCTGAACGCGGAGGATCCGCTGGGCCTTTGCGGAGGCATTCTGGGTTGGGCCTGTTCGGGATATGACTACATTCGCCACGCTACGGCTTCCGTTGCCGACTGGTCAGTTCAGCATCCGCTCGACACGATAATCGTCGTTACGGCGATTGGCTCGATTATTGTGACGGGAGGCGCAGATGCGAGTGTTGTCGCCTTGGGACTAGGTGCTGCCGAGGAGGACACGGCTTTGACGACAGCGGCAAATATTCTCAAAGCAACGTCGA
>Ga0302275_10001625_pt1 | contig 24116 bp, 18 predicted proteins | sample III_Bog_N2_2_FD_200229 | JGI IMG/M metagenome (GOLD analysis project Ga0302275, IMG submission 200229) | Peat permafrost microbial communities from Stordalen Mire near Abisko, Sweden - III_Bog_N2_2 | ecosystem: Environmental > Terrestrial > Soil > Wetlands > Peat | place: Sweden: Abisko... | reverse complement strand
CCGTTGCCAACCGCATCTATCGGGCTTACCTCGAACTGTTAAGCAACCCGCGGGCGCAGCGCGTGTATAACGCAGGTGCCCGCCCTCAGCGTCTGCTCTGGGCCAGTACCGGCACCAAGGATCCCCACGCATCAGACCTTCTATACATCAAAGCCCTCGCGTCGCCGTTCACCGTGAATACGATGCCCGAAGCGACGTTGAAAGCCCTCGCTGATCACGGCGAGATTGGCCCAACCATGGCCACCGATGGTGGCGATGGTGAAAAAGTGATGGCCGAGTTTGCGAAGGCCGGCATCAATGCAATTGACTTGGGAGCGCAGCTTCAAGACGAAGGGGCGAAGTCATTTGTAAAATCCTGGAACGAATTGCTCGCAGTGATCGCCACCAAGAGCGCCACCCTCAAGCCCTCGACTCGCGATTCAAGCGTTTAATTTATGAATGTGCTGGCCATTGATGTTGGCGGAACCCACATCAAGATTTTGGTGACCGGCCAAAAGGTGCATCGTCAATTCGTGTCCGGTCCCCAGTTGAATCCGGGAGTGATGGTGGCGGGCGTGAAAAATCTGGTGCAGGATTGGCCATATGACGTGATATCCATCGGATATCCCGGACCAGTCCGGAACAACCGGCCGGTGGCCGAACCTTTTAATCTCGGCAAAGGCTGGGTCGAGTTTAATTACCGGGCGGCATTTAAGCGACCGGTGAAAATCATCAACGACGCCGCCATGCAAGCTCTGGGAGGTTATGTGCGTGGGCGGATGCTCTTTCTTGGCCTGGGCACCGGCCTTGGTTCGGCCATGATTATGAATGGCCTGCTTATGCCCATGGAACTCGCTCATCTGCCTTATCGGCTGGCAACGTTCGAGGATTACGTTGGCATTCGCGGCCTGGAAAAGTATGGGAAGGCGGAGTGGCGAAAATTCGTCGTGGATGTCGTTAGGCGTTTGGTGGCCGCTCTGGAACCTGACGACGTGGTCCTCGGCGGCGGCAATGTACATAATTTGAGAACGCTGCCCGCCGTTTGCCGGAGGGGGGACAATGCCAATTCTTTTTTGGGCGGGTTTCGTTTATGGCAGAAGGTGGGAACCTGGCAAAATTCCCAGCAGTTGCGACCCCGTATCGGGAAGCCCAAAAAGTCACCGCCCAACATCGAAAAGAAAACCAGACAATTACGAACATGCAACCAACTTTAAAACCAATGACAGTCCGGCCGCTCCCCGAGAGTCCGGCATGGAAACTGCTGGCCGCCCACTACAAAGAAATCAAGGATTGGGACCTCCAGAAACTATTTCTGGATGATCCCAAACGCGGCGAACGATTAACGATTGAGGCGTTGGGACTTTATTTGGATTATTCCAAGAACCGGATCACCGACCAGACTCTCGAACTACTTTTGCAATTGGCCGAGGAATCCGGCCTGCGTGAAAAAATTGAGGCGATGTTCAACGGTGAAAAAATCAACGTCACGGAAAACCGGGCGGTTCTACACGTGGCGTTGCGCGCTCCAAAAAGCGCCAGCATTTTCGTCGATGGTAAGAACGTCGTGCCGAAGGTGCAGGCTGTCCTGGACCAATTGTCCGCGTTTTCGAATTGCGTCCGGAGAGGCGAATGGAAAGGACATACCGGCAAGCGGATCAAGAACATTATCAATATTGGCATCGGCGGATCTGATCTTGGCCCCGTGATGGCCTATGAGGCGCTGAAAAATTATAGTGATCGCAGCCTCACCTTCCGGTTCGTCTCGAACGTGGATGGCACGGATTTTGTGGAGGCAACGCGTGATCTGGATCCCGCGGAAACACTCTTCATAATTTCGTCCAAAACGTTCACCACTTTGGAAACCATGACCAATGCGCAAAGCGCCCGGGAATGGCTGCTGACGGGACTGGGTGGTGCGACCAAAGCCGTGGCCAGACATTTTGTCGCGGTGTCCACCAATGCCGAGAAAGTTTCCGCGTTTGGCATTGATCTGGCCAACATGTTTGTGTTCTGGGATTGGGTCGGGGGCCGTTATTCAATGGATTCAGCGATCGGCCTGTCCACCATGATCGCCATTGGGCCGGAGAATTTTCAGGCGATGCTCGCCGGGTTTCATGAGATGGATGTGCATCTGCGCACGGTGCCATTTCGACAGAATCTGCCGGTTTTAATGGGCCTGCTTTCCGTATGGAACAATGATTTTCTCGGCGCGCAGACCGTGGCTGTCCTGCCCTACGAACAATATTTGAAACGTTTTCCAGCCTATCTCCAGCAATTGACGATGGAGAGCAACGGCAAACATGTCACGCTGGCGGGCAAAAAGGTGACCCATGAGACGGGTCCGATATACTGGGGTGAACCCGGAACGAACGGGCAGCATTCATTTTATCAATTGATTCATCAAGGCACGCGGCTGATTCCATGCGACTTTATCGCCTTCGGCCATTCGTTGGCGCCACTGGGCCGTCACCACGACATTCTCCTGGCCAACGTTTTTGCGCAAGCCGAGGCGCTGGCCTTTGGCAAAACCGCCCAGGAAGTCGCCGCCGAAGGCACGCCAGACTGGCTGGTGCCGCATCGGGTTTTTGAAGGCAACCGTCCGTCCAATGTCATTCTCGCCGAACGCCTTACACCGGCCATACTGGGAAAACTCGTTGCCCTTTACGAGCACAGCGTTTTCACGCAGGGCGTAATTTGGAACATTGATTCGTTTGACCAATGGGGGGTTGAGTTGGGCAAGGTGCTCGCCCAACGAATCGTGCCCGAACTTGAGAGTGAAGCCGCGCCCGCGCTAAAACATGACAGTTCAACAAACAATTTGATCCGCCGTTATCGGGCCATGAAAAACGACCAGGCGAACGACCAGCAAAAAACCTAAACCCAGGCTTGTTGGCCCCCAATTTTGGTGGGGTTTCACCCCATGGCCAAGCTTTGCCAACCTGCGCATTCTGAATGCCGGAACAAGCGCAAACCAAGCATTTTTTCAACCTAAACTAAAAAGCAAAGAACCTGTTATGTTAAGCAAAGTTAAAATTCTAAATGGATATTCGATCCAGAACACCAACGATGAAACCATTGGCAAGGTCAAAGATATTTATTTTGATGACCGGCATTGGACGGTCCGCTATCTCGTCGTCAACACCGGAAGCTGGTTGGCGGGTCGCAAGGTGTTGATCTCCCCGTATGGGTTAGTGGGTGTGAACGCGGACCATGAAAATATTATTGCCAACCTGACCAAAAAGCAGATTGAGGCCAGTCCTTCCCTGAACAGTGACAAGCCTGTTTCCCGACAATTCGAATCGGATTATTATGGCTACTACGGGTGGCCATGTTACTGGTATGGTCCCTATAGTTGGGGATATTATCCCTACGTTGAGCGCGACCAGACCAAGCGGGCGGAATCCAACTTGGGGGAGAAAGCCTGGGATCATCACCTGCGGAGCTGCCACGAAGTGGCGGGTTACCATATCCAGGCGGAGGACGGAGACATTGGCCACGTCGAAGATTTTATCGTTGATGATGAAACCTGGGAGATTCGTTATCTCATCGTCAACACGAGCAATTGGTGGGTCGGCAAGAAGGTTTTGATTTCACCCCATTGGATTCAACGCGTGAGCTGGGGCGAGCGAATGGTAACGATCGATCTTACCCGCGACAGCATCAAGGCATCACCGGAATTTACCGACGAGTTGCTGCCTACCCGGGATTACGAGACCAGCCTTTATGGACATTACAACCGCAAAGGCTATTGGGTGGATGAGTTGGTGAGCCGTTAGCCTTCGGAGCCATTAAAACTGCCACCGATCGCGCCGTGAAAATTTGCCCCGCCTCTTGGAGGAAAGGCGGGGTCTTTTTTTGAATACCATTATGAACACGACCACATTATCACCCGATTTGCTGCAAAAAATCAATGCCTACTGGCGGGCGGCCAACTACCTTTCGGTCGGCCAGATTTATCTTTATGACAACCCCCTGTTAAAACGACCGCTGAAACTCACCGACGTCAAGCCGCTGGTGGTCGGTCATTGGGGCACGACGCCAGGACAGAATTTTATTTACGTGCATTTGAACCGGGTCATTAAGAAGTATGACTTGGACATGTTCTACGTAGCCGGTCCCGGCCACGGCGGCCCGGCGATTGTGGGCAACGTTTACCTTGAAGGCACCTGGAGTGAGGTCTATCCAAATGTCACGCAGGATGAAGCCGGGCTGAAAAAGCTCTTCACCCAATTCTCCTTTCCCGGCGGAATCTCCAGCCATGTGGCGCCGACCACCCCGGGTTCCATCCATGAGGGAGGCGAGCTGGGCTATTCACTCAGCCATGCTTTTGGGGCAGCATTTGACAATCCTAGCCTGATTGTCGCTTGCGTCGTTGGTGACGGAGAATCGGAAACCGGCCCCTTGGCCACATCCTGGCAATCGAACAAATTTCTCGATCCCATCACCGACGGCGCAGTGCTGCCGATTTTGCATCTCAATGGGTTCAAGATTAGCAATCCAACGATTCTGGCGCGCATTGAACCGGATGAATTGGAGCAATTTTTCCGCGGCTGCGGTTGGACGCCCTATTTTGTCGAAGGTGACGATCCGGAAACCATGCACGAACTCATGGCCGCCACGATGGAGAAAGCGATCGAGGAAATTCGCCGAATTCAAACCAACGCTCGGGATAAAAAGGACACCACGCGTCCGCGCTGGCCGATGATTGTGCTCAAGTCGCCAAAAGGCTGGACAGGGCCAAAAGAAGTTGACGGCCTGAAAATTGAAGGCACCTTTCGCGCCCATCAAGTACCGCTCCTCGTGGATATCGATCATCCGGAACATGTCCAACTGCTCGAGAGTTGGATGAAGAGCTACAAGGCCGAAGAATTATTCGATGCCAGTGGGCGGCTGAAACCGGAACTGCAAGAGCTGGCACCCAAGGGAAAGAAGCGCATGGGATCGAATCCCCACGCCAATGGCGGTCTGCTGTTGCGCGACCTGATCATGCCGGACTTCCGTGACCATGCGGTGACGGTGCCGTCACCAGGCGCAAATGAAGGTCAGGACACGAAAGTGCTGGGCAATTTCCTGCGCGACGTCGAGAAGTTGAACCAGCATAATTTCCGTGTCTTCGGTCCTGACGAAACGCTTTCGAATCTGCTGGGAGCCGTCTTTGAAGTGACCAATCGTCAATGGGACGCCCGGGAGGTGAAGAATGACGAATTCCTGGCCCCTTCGGGCCGCGTGCTGGATTCGATGCTCAGCGAGCATCAATGCGAAGGTTGGTTGGAGGGATATCTGCTTACCGGGCGGCACGGGTTGTTCAATAGCTACGAGGCCTTCATTCGGATTGTGGATTCAATGTTCAGCCAACACGCCAAATGGTTAAAAGTAACGGCAGAACTGCCCTGGCGCCGCCCCATCGCGTCGTTAAACTATCTCCTCGCCTCGCACGTCTGGCAGCAGGATCACAATGGGTTTACCCACCAGGATCCAGGCTTCCTCGACCATGTGATCAACAAAAAGGCAAGCATCGTGCGTGTTTATTTGCCCGCCGATGCCAATTGTCTGCTGTGCATTTTTGATCATTGCCTGCGGACCCGGCATTTCGTCAATGTGGTGGTGGCCGGCAAACATCCGCTGCCGCAATGGCTGACCATGGACGCCGCCGTCGTGCATTGCACACAGGGCATTGGCATCTGGCAATGGGCCAGCAACGACCAGGACAGTGAGCCGGATGTGGTAATGGCTTGCTGTGGCGATACGCCCACGCTGGAGACCATGGCCGCTGTCTCCATCCTGCGCGAACATCTGCCAGACCTGAAAATTCGCGTGATCAACGTTGTGGACCTGATGAAACTCCAACCGGCGAGTGAACATCCGCACGGGTTAAATGAACCGGATTACGATTCGTTGTTTACGAAGGACAAACACATCATCTTTAACTTTCATGGCTATCCGTGGCTCGTTCACAAACTGACGTATCGTCGGACGAATCGGAATCTCCACGTGCGCGGTTACAAGGAAGAAGGCACCATCACCACTCCTTTCGACATGCGTGTGCAGAATGAAATTGACCGGTTTCATCTGGTCCAGGACGTCGTTGACCGGGTGCCGAATTTGGGTTCCAAAGGCGCCTACTTGAAACAACACATGAAAGACAAACTCATTGAGCACAAGCATTACGTTGACAAGCACGGACAAGACCTGCCGGAGATTCGGGCCTGGAAATGGGGTGCCAAGCCGGACGGTAAAATTACGGCTAAAATTACGGTTGATGATGATAATACGGCGACTGAATTGAATCGAATGAAGGGGCTCAAAAATGCCGATTCACATAAATGAACACAGCGGTGGAAATTTTCTAACTGTCCACGTCAAGGGGATTTTGTCCCAGGCGGATTATGAGCGTTTCGTGCCGAAATTCGAAAATTGCGCCCGGCAAAACGGAAAGCTCCGCGTGCTGTTCGACATGACTGGTTTCCATGGCTGGGAAGCCGCGGCAATCTGGCAGGAAATTAAGTTCGACGTCAAACATCTCGCCGACATCGAACGACTGGCCATGGTCGGAGATATGAATTGGCAGAGGGTGATGGCGATTTTTTGCAAGCCGTTCGCGAAAGCAAAACTACAATACTTTGATCACACCGATTTCGCCGGGGCGCGGACATGGCTGGACGAATCTGTTGCGACAGGAAACAAAATGGGCGAACGGCACTTGCTTAAATACCAACTTCTTTTGCCGGAAGGCATACTCATTCTCGAACCCGACGCTCCGCTCGAAACGGCCGACTTCGACCGCCTGGATCGCGAAATTGACCCTTATATCGCCAAACATGGAAAACTATCGGGCTTGATGATCCACGCCAATGCGTTTCCCGGCTGGGTGAATCTCGAAGCGTTTCGGGCTCATCTGCAATTCATTGAAAGCCATCACCAGAAGATTATCCGGCTCGCGATGGTTACGGACAGCAAACTCCTGGGGGAATTTCCCAAGATCGCCTCCCGTCTTGTGCATGTGCAGGTCAAAATCTTTTCGGAATCTCAGCGCGAGGAGGCGCTGCCCTGGCTCAAGGCGGCCACTCCGGTCAGTCCTGATCCACACTGGAAACATGAATGAATTAAAGACTTGCCACCAGTCGCTTGGAGAGCCAAATGGCTGCCCGATTCATCAAGCCCGGCCGCCATTTTCGCGATGTAAGCATCGAGACCATCACCTTTGGTTCTCCATGACCATCTATTTGATCACTGGCGACCCGGGCTGGCCGTTCCATGGGCACCCGCAACCAATGGTGCCAATTCCTGGATAAACAACTTAAAAACGAAATTGTGGATCTCATAATTGCCCCATCACTGCTCGCCTCAGACCACGCCCGCTTTGGCGAGGGGGCGCAACGCGCCGGACGTTCCGGTGCCGACTGGCTGCACCTCGACATCATGGACGGTCACTTTGTCCCCAACATTTCCTTCGGCCCCCAGGTGGTCAAGGCCGTACGTCCGCTCACCAATCTGTTTTTTGACATTCATCTCATGTGTTCCAAACCGGAGATTCTATTTGAAGCCTTTGCAAATGGCGGGGCGGATGAAATGATCATCCACGTCGAACTCGGTGACCAAATCCCCTCGCTCATCGAAAAAATAAAAACGCTCGGCAAAAAAATTGGACTGGCCGTTAATCCCCCCACGGCGATCAGCGCCGTCGAACCATTTCTCGACCAGATTGATCTGCTGCTCGTGATGACGGTTAATCCCGGTTTCGGCGGACAGAAATTCATCCGCGAAGGACTGCCCAAAATTCGGCAGGCGGCGGCGTGGCGGCGCGAAAAGAACTTATCCTACCGCATCAGTGTGGATGGCGGCATTAACGACCAGACCGGTGCCGATTGTGCCCGCGCTGGTGCAGACACGTTTGTGGCCGGTAGCAGCTTGTATGGCGCCCCAGACTTGAGGTCGGCTGTCACCCAATTGCGCCAAAGTGTGAACGCGTCCATCCCGCAATGAAAGACATTACACCAATGGAGTGCGTGAAATGGTTAATTATTGTCCGGCAAGGAACATGCGCTGCATAACCGAAAAGCAATCTATGAACGAAAAAATCCTGATCCAAACTGCAAGCCGCCTGTTCGCCAACGACAAAGGTCTGCTGGCGATGGATGAAAGCAACCCAACTTGCAACAAGCGATTCGCCAATCTCAACATCCCACAGACCTTGGAGGCCCGGCGTGCTTATCGGGAGTTAATTATCACCACTCCAGGTCTTGGTGAGTCAATCAGCGGCGTGATCCTTTACGACGAGACCATCCGCCAGCAGAAAAGAGATGGCACACCCTTTCTCAAAGTCCTCGCTGACGCCGGAATTATTCCAGGCATCAAGGTGGACACCGGAGCGAAAGATCTGGCAGCCCATCCCGGCGAGAAGATAACCGAGGGTCTTGACGGCCTGCGCGACCGGCTTAAAGAATATTTTCAAATCGGGGCGCGCTTCGCCAAGTGGCGTGCGGTCCTGATAATTGGCGAAGGCATTCCCAGCCGGAGTTGTATTGAGGCTAACGCCCATGCGCTGGCGCGCTATGCCGCGCTATGCCAGGAAGCCGGACTCGTTCCCATAATTGAACCGGAAGTGCTTATGGACGGGATGCATACGCTGGAGCGTTGCCGCGTTGTTACCGAAGAAGTTTTGCGCAATGTGTTTGTCCAGCTCAATTGCCAGCGCGTGCTATTGGAAGGCATCGTTTTGAAACCCAACATGGTGCTTCCGGGGTTGACCTGTCCGACCCAGGAATCCGTGGACGAAGTGGCTGACACTACCATGAAGAGTCTGTGGCGGACCGTGCCCGCGGCGGTTCCGGGAATCGCTTTTCTATCCGGCGGCCAGTCCGCCGAACTGGCGTCGGCACGTTTGAACACGATGAACCATCGCTTCAAAACACAACTGCCATGGGCCTTGGCATTTTCATTTGCGCGCGCCATTCAGCAGCCGGCTTTGGAGATTTGGCGGGGCGAAGAGGCCAACGTGAAAGCGGCGCAGCAAACCTTGGGGCATCGTGCCCGGTGCAATCGGGCCGCGCGGCGTGGCGAATACACGGCGAGGATGGAAAGGACTTAACTGCAGAATTACCAATATGAAAACTACAAACTCCCGAAAGAGATACATCTTCGGAAACTGGAAGATGCATACCACCACCAATGACGCCGCGCGCCTGGCCAAAGCGGTCGTTGATGCCGTCGGCTTGGAAAAAGACGTCGTCATGGCAATTTGTCCTCCTTTCACTTACTTGGCTCTTGTTGGCGCAATTCTCAAAGGCAGTCAAGTTTCACTCGGTGCGCAAAATCTTTATCCCGAGAAGGAGGGCGCATTCACCGGCGAGATCAGCCCGACGATGCTCCTCGATGTTGGTTGCAAGTATGTAATCCTCGGTCATAGCGAGCGTCGGCACATCCTGGGCGAAACCGATGGTTTCATCAACCAGAAGGTCCTGATTGCCTTGGCTTCCAGCCTCAATGTGATCCTCTGTGTCGGCGAGACTCTGGACCAGCGCAAGACGAAACAGACCGAAGCTGTGCTTGATCGTCAACTTGTCCAAGGATTGGCCGGACTGTCGGCCGATACCTTGTCCCGCTTGATCGTCGCCTATGAACCGGTCTGGGCGATTGGAAGCACCGGACATCAAGCCACACCGCAACAGGTTCAGGAGGCGCACGCCCTTATTCGTCATCGTTTCGGCCAGATGTTCGGGGAAAATGCTGCCCAGTCACTTCCTATCCAATATGGGGGCAGCGTCAAACCAGATAGTGCCGCCGCATTGCTCAGTCAGCAAGGTGTGGATGGCGCTCTCCTTGGGGGCGCGAGCCTGATTGCCGACCAGTTTATAGCTATCGTCCATGCTGGGATTAGCGAGTCGCAATCCGAGGTGAATTCAAAGTGATCGCCATCGCACAATCTATACTTGGAGAAGGCTCAATGCAGTTCGCGATATCCTGCGTCCGGCAACCAGCGCAACCCAATTCGTGGCAAACTTAAAATTGTCCAATTATGAATCCCAGTTCTGACAAACCCAAGACATCTGATCCCAAGCCGAGCGGATCCGCAGAGGCAAAGCCTGATGCCTCCGTTGCCAAGCCCGAGGTTAAGGATGATAACAAGACCGACGCAAAGCCAACTGCAACCCCCTCAAAACCAGATGCAAAATCTGACGCCAGGCCCCATGCCAAAACTGCTCCACAAGATGAATTGAAATCACTGCCCATGGCGGAGGTTGAGAAAAAGTTAGGATCCTCACCAGATGGTCTCACCGATGCAGAAGCAAAGAAGCGGCTCACCCAATATGGCCCCAATGAATTGGTGGAGAAGAAGACGAATCTCCTGCTTAAATTCCTCTCTTATTTTTGGGGGCCAATTCCGTGGATGATTGAAGTGGCGGTGATCCTTTCAGGTGTGGTGCGGCATTGGCCGGATTTTTTCATCATCCTCCTGTTGCTCGTGACCAACGCGGTGGTCGCCTTCTGGGAGGAAAGGCAAGCGGGTAACGAAATCGCCGCGTTGAAAGCCAAGCTGGCGATCAAGGCGCGCGTGGTCCGCGACGGCAAATGGGTCAACCCGCCCGCGCGCGAACTCGTACCGGGCGACGTCATCCGGCTGCGTTTGGGTGACGTTGTGCCAGCAGACGCACGGTTGCTGGGGGGCGACGAGGTGTCGGTCGACCAATCCGCGTTGACCGGGGAATCCTTGCCCACCACCCGCAAACCGGGTGACCCGGTCTTTTCGGGTTCGATCATCCGTCGCGGCGAAATCGGGGCACTGGTCTATGCCACCGGCGGAAATACGTATTTTGGCAAGACGGCACAATTGGTACAGGAGGCACTCACCGTCAGTCATTTTCAGAAAGCGGTTTTGAAGATTGGCAATTACCTCATCGTTCTCGCCGTGGCGTTGGTGGCGGTGATCATCGGATTCGCGATTTACCGGGGTGATCCAATCCTCACGACATTACAGTTCGCCCTGGTGCTCACCGTTGCCGCGATTCCGGTGGCGATGCCGACGGTCTTGTCGGTGACGATGGCCGTCGGCGCGCGGTTGCTCGCCAAAAAGCAGGCGATTGTGAGCCGGTTGGTGGCAATTGAGGAACTGGCGGGTGTGGATGTGTTGTGCGCCGACAAGACCGGCACGCTGACGCAGAACAAGCTGACTCTGGGAGATCCGTTCAGCGTCAATAATATTCCCGTCGAACAAATAATCCTATGTGCCGCACTGGCATCGCGCGCCGAAAACAACGACACGATTGATATGGCGGTTCTAGGCGGACTGAAGAATAAAGACGCGCTGAAAGATTATCAAGTTGTTCATTTCCTGCCATTTGATCCGGTGCATAAACGCACCGAGGCGACTGTCAAAGGCAAGGATGGAAGGACATTCAAGGTGACGAAGGGCGCGCCCCAAGTGGTGCTGGCTTTGTCGGGCAATGCTGGTCAGGTCAAAACGGCTGCGGATAAAGCGGTTAATGATTTTGCCGCACGCGGGTTCCGTTCGCTGGGCGTCGCGCGGGCTGAGGGCGACGGGCCATGGCAGTTTCTCGGGGTGCTGCCCATGTTTGATCCGCCACGCGAGGATGCGAAAGCGACGATTGCCACCGCGCTGACCATGGGCGTCAAAGTCAAAATGGTGACAGGTGATCAAATAGCGATTGCGAAAGAGATGGCAAAAACGTTGGGAATGGGCACAAATATTCTTGATGCCAAAACCCTGGGCGACTCGAAAAAGCAAGAGTCGGAGGCGGTGATCGAGTCCATCGAAAAAGCGGACGGTTTCGCCGAGGTATTTCCGGAACATAAGTTTCACATCGTCGATGTCCTGCAAAAACACAACCACATCGTCGGGATGACCGGTGATGGTGTAAATGATGCGCCGGCCTTGAAGAAAGCGGACTGCGGTATCGCCGTTTCCAGTGCAACCGATGCGGCACGCGCGGCGGCGGCCATCGTTCTGTTGACACCCGGCCTGTCGGTGATCATTGATGCAATCAAGGAAAGCCGGCGGATTTTCCAGCGGATGAACAGTTACGCGATTTATCGCATCGCCGAGACATTGCGGGTGCTGTTCTTCATGACGCTGGCGATTTTGGTTTTTAATTTCTATCCGTTAACAGCGGTGATGATCGTAATGCTGGCATTGCTGAATGACGGTGCGATTTTGTCGATCGCTTATGACAATGTGCATTACAAGGACAAGCCCGAGTCGTGGAACATGCGCATGGTGCTGGGCATCTCCACGACGCTGGGAATCATCGGAGTCGTGGCTGCGTTTGGATTGTTTTATCTAGGTGAACGTGTCTTTCATCTCGACCGCCCGCACATCCAGACGCTGATGTATTTAAAACTATCCGTGGCGGGACATTTGACAATTTTCCTGACGCGTACGCGCGGGCCGTTCTGGTCCATCCGTCCCGCGAAGATATTGTGGATGGCGGTGCTCGGCACGCAAACCGTGGCGACCCTAATCGCGGTTTATGGATTGTTCATGACGCCACTAGGCTGGGGCTGGGCGGGTTTTGTATGGGGTTATGCTTTGCTGTGGTTTTTGGTTAACGATCGCATCAAATTGCTCGCCTATCGAGTTTTTGATCCAGTCAAAAAAGCCGGGGCAAAACCTGAAATCAAAGTTGCAACTGAGACCGATGCCAAAGATGATGCAAAAACTTCCGTCCTTCCCAAAGCCAAAAGCGAACCTCAGTCCGGCGCTAAAGATGGGCAAAAGCCCGAAGTTAAAACAGACGCCAAGGCGGCGGATACGGATACCAATCCGGATACCAAACCCGAGCCTAAACCGGAAGCGAAGACCGCCCCCCAGCCTGATGCCAAAGTCGAGGCCAAACCAGACGTCCAAGCTGAGGCCAAATCAGGTGCCAAGGACGCACCGAAACCGGAAGCAAATGGCGAGTCGAAGTCTGGCCCCAAAGAGGACCCTAAGCCGGCAGGGAAGACCGAGCCCCAGCCTGATGCCAAAGTTGAGGCCAAACCCGACGCGCAAGCTGAAACCAAGCCAACTGCCAAAGACGCACCGAAACCGGAAGCCAAATCCAGGAATACCTCCGATTTGACGCCACAGATTGCAGCTAGGGCTTATGAACTCTACGAACGTGAAGGCCATCGGGATGGTCAATCGGCGCAGAATTGGGAAAAGGCCGAACAGGAAATTCGCGTAACTCAAGCCAAGCTGGTAACCAAAACTGAACCCGCGCCGGCGGCCAAAGCCGAGTCAGCGCCGGAAGCCAATCCCCAACCGAAGCCGGATGGCAGTTCAAAACTTGCGGCCAAAGCCGAGCCGAAACCCGGCCTTGAAGGCTCCCCCAAACCGGCCGACAGTACCGCGCCGAAGCCGGAGGTCAAAGTGGAAGCAAATCCTGACCCGAACGAAAAACCCGCGGCCGAGGTCTCTCCGCAGCTTGTCAAAAAAGTTCATAAATTTTACGAACAATTGGGGCGCGAGGATGTTCGTGCCGTTGAGGAAGCGGATCAGGCGGGGCAAAAGACCACCGAAGCCGAAACGAAAAAATGAGCCGGCGGGAAGGGGTTTGCCGCCACAACTGAAAAAATATCGATGAAAATCAAATCAAATGATTTCCGCGTGCATCCCGGTGCCCGGGTCAAACTCGTGGAATGGCCGACGAAGTTGAAACCGCTTTGCAAATCGAAGAAGCGGTATGAAAAACTCCTGGCCGCCCATGTTGAAGCGTTGAGCGCGTTGCAACAACTACACTACGCCTCGAATCGTTATGCATTGCTTCTGATTTTTCAAGGGATGGACGCGAGCGGCAAGGACGGTGCCATCCGGCACGTCATGTCCGGTGTCAACCCGCAAGGCTGCGAGGTGTTCAGTTTCAAACAGCCAACCGCCGATGAGCTAGAGCATGATTTTCTTTGGCGGACAAATCGTCATCTGCCGGAACGCGGGAGGATCGGCATCTTCAATCGCTCCTATTATGAGGAAGTGCTGGTCGTCAAGGTGCATCCGGAAATTCTCCACCACCAAGGGTTGCCGGAAGCATTGCTGGACGAAAAAGACATTTGGAAAGAGCGATACCGTTCAATAACGGATTTGGAGAAGCACCTGCATCGCAACGGCACACGAGTCATTAAATTTTTCCTGCATTTGTCCAAGAACGAACAACGCAAACGGTTCCTCGAACGCGTCGATGAGCCGGATAAAAACTGGAAATTCAGTCTCGCGGACATTCATGAGCGCAAATATTGGAAGCATTACTTGCAGGCGTTCGAATTGTGCCTGACGGAAACCACCTCTCAGGAAGCGCCTTGGTTCGTTGTTCCCGCCGACGATAAGAGAGACGCCCGTCTAATCGTCTCACAAATTGTCCTGGACACAATCGAAAACCTTAGGATGACGTATCCCAAAGTCAGCGCAAAGCGACATCGCGATTTGGAATCAATCCGCAGGCAGCTTTCGAAATAGTACGCTGATAAACTTGGCGGTAAATTATGACATCGCCGCATCTTTGCCCAGCGATGGGGTGACGATGATAAGCGTTGCGTGGCTCGGCGCGAAAAAACCTCTTTGCATTTATTGCGTTTTCCTCGAATTGAAGTCACCTACCTCTTCGGAGAAGGAACCTGATGAAAGGCTGCAAAAGTCTTCAGCGCTTCCTTCTCTTCCCGAAGCCGCGCGGTTTGCCGGACCATATTCTCCGCAGCAAGTGCGTGCGAAATGATTACTGGGGATAACACCCTATAGACCAGGCTGCTGCTTGGGGTTTAAGGAATCTAAGAGATACACGTCTCGGACGGAGGTTAAAAGCCTCCGTCAGTCAACAACAAAACGCAAAAAGTACAATGACAAAGCAAATCCAAGAACAGCACACAAAGGCAGCAGATCCTTGCAAAGCGGCCGCATCTCATCATGAGCAAGCGGCGGTGCATGTGGCCGCCGGGCAGCACGAAGCGGCTGCCCACCACGCCCAGTGTGCCCAGGGGCATCAGACCAGTGCGCGGCATCACGCAGACGAAGTGGCCACGTTGCACGGCACTGCGTACGGACAAAAGTAAAAGCAGACCTTTCGGTCCAGTTAAACGCCCTGTGAGTGGTTGCTTACACGGCTATTTCATTTCTTCCAGGCAGCTTTGATTAGTGCACCGTGTTTGTCGATGCCGCTCAAACCTGAAGATAGGTTGCAAAAGTTTTTAGACCCCTCCATCCCTCCCCAAAATCGAATGGGCATATCCGGCCCATGGCCATGCTATGGCAGCGATTGTTTGGTTTTGGGTAATTCGATTTAACTTTAAAGCAAAATCACCTTAATTTACCCGCGCGATCAATTTTTCTGTTGCTTTGGTACTGAACCATGAGCCCAGAACCCAAACAAAGTCAGATCACAACGCGATTTTGCCAAAGATTCATATGCCATGGTCCCTGTCGGTGGGCCAAATTTTTCAGCAATGCCTTCGTCCACGACGGCGGTCGCAAACCAGAAATTATAATTCCAAAAACTCCTATTCGGGTAATACCCCATGGCGCTCAACCAATAGGCAGATCAATGTGATTATTATGGCTGGAACGTTGTCTGAAATGCTTTTTGCATCATTGATACCGCCATATCTTGAAAAATGAACCATACGCCCAAAGCATACCTGGTCGGAGGGGGCATTGGTTCGATGGCTGCCGCCGCCTTCATGATTCGTGATGGTGGGTTTGCTGGTGAAAGCATTTCGATTTTGGAAGCATTACCCGTCATGGGCGGAAGTCTTGACGGTGCCGGTGATGGCACTACCGGATATTCCATGCGTGGTGGTCGTATGCTGACCACCGATAATTATGAATGCACGTGGAATCTTTTCAAATCCATCCCTTCGCTGAACCAAGCGGGCAGGTCGGTTTATGATGAAACTATGGAATTCAACGAGTTGCACAAATCGCACGCGCAAGCCCGCTTGGTGGATCGGCGGCGCGCGAAGGTGCCCGTGGCTTCCACGGGATTTTCCATGCAGGATCGCATGGAATTGCTGAAACTCAGCCGGGCAGACGAGGCATCGTTGGGGGCAAGTTGCATCACCGAATGGCTTTCGCCGGGCTTTTTCGAAACGGAATTCTGGTTCATGTGGGCAACCACCTTCGCGTTCCAGCCCTGGCATAGCGCCGTGGAATTCAAGCGCTATCTACACCGCTTTATGCTGGAATTCTCCCGCATTGAAACCCTGGCCGGCGTCAAGCGAACGATTTACAATCAGTATGACTCCCTGGTTCTGCCTTTACAGACCTGGCTCAAAGGGCACGGCGTCCATTTGGCTTACGATTGCAGGGTGACCGAGCTTGATCACAAGACTGAGGATGGCAAGTTTGTGGTCACCGGCATCCATTGTCTGCGGCATAACGATGCCGACGTCATTATCGTAAATGACGGAGACCTAGTTTTTCTGCAAAACGGATCAATGACCGACGCCTCCAGTTTGGGCTCAATGAGCAGCGCACCCGTAAAGCTCAACAAGCAGGACAGCGGCAGTTGGGCGCTCTGGGAAAAGCTGGCGGCAGGGCGCCCGCAGTTTGGCAATCCGGCGGCATTTAATAAATGCATCGCGCAGTCCTGCTGGGAATCATTCACTGTGACTTTGAAGCATCCCGAGTTCTTCGACCTGATGGAAAAATTCAGCGGCAACGAGGCGGGCACCGGCGGACTGGTGACGTTTAAGGATTCAAACTGGCTCATGTCCATTGTGCTGGCGCATCAGCCGCACTTCCTGAACCAACCGGCGGATGTGCAGGTGTTCTGGGGATATGCCTTGTTCCCCGACCGGGTGGGGAATTTCGTGCCGAAGCCGATGGCCGACTGCAATGGAGCAGAAATCTTGCTGGAACTTTGCGGCCATCTGCGCTTCGACCTGGAGACCATTAAGACGGCCAACTGCATTCCGTGCCGGATGCCCTATATCACCAGCATGTTCATGCCCCGCTCGCCAGGCGACCGTCCCTTCCCGGTGCCTCCCGATTCAAAGAATTTTGCGTTTGTCAGCCAATTCGTCGAGATTCCGGCCGACACAGTTTTCACTGTGGAATATTCGGTGAGAGCGGCGCAAATGTCGGTTTATGAATTATTGGGAATCAACCTCAAAGTCCCGCCCGTGACGCCCCACGACAAATCCCTGCACACGGAATTTGAAGCGTTGCTCAAGGCATTCAAATGACCTGAAATTGGAACTTGGCGAACTGGGCATCGGCGTGCTGGTCTTGAATCTGGATGGTAAACCTGAGGTTACCTAAATGTCGGATCCGGTTCAATCCGTGGCCGGCAAGTTAATAGCATTAAGAGAACAAATTATCATGGATGCCGTTTCCAAATCTTCGCTTTCCGTAAGACGTCCACGTCTGGCTTTGGTCGGCTGGCTGGCGCTGTGTTTTGCGGCTTCGCTCACCGGCCTCTTTGTTTCAACCAACGGCTGGTATGCCGGACTGCACAAGCCATCCTGGAATCCACCGGCTTGGGTCTTTGGCCCGGCGTGGACGTTGCTTTATGTTCTGATGGCTGTTGCGGCGTGGATCATCTGGCGTGAAGGTGGATGGAAAAAACAACCTCTGCCGCTGGGGTTGTTTTTACTGCAATGGTTGCTGAATGCCCTGTGGACGCCCCTCTTTTTTGGACTGCACCGTTCCGGGCTTGCTTTCGCGGAAATCGTTTTGCTCTGGCTGGTGCTGGCGGTGACCCTCCGGTCGTTCTGGCGAGTGCGGAAAACCGCCGGTGTTTTGCTGGTGCCTTATCTAGCCTGGGTGACCTTTGCCTCGGCACTGAATTTCGCCATTTGGCGGCTTAACGCTTGAAGGGGCTGCTTATGCCTATCACTCCACCCACTACGGCTCCCGCCAACCCCGCTGTTTCGGCAAAGGATTCCCCGAATGGTCTCACCAGCGATGAGGCTCGCCGTCGGTTGGAAAAGGAAGGTCCCAATTCCATGCCGGACACGGAAGTGAATCCCCTGCGCCGGGCACTGACCAAATTCTGGAGCCCAATTCCTTGGATGCTCGAAGCGGCGATCCTGCTCGAACTGATGCTCGGCAAATATGTCGAAGCCGGGATTATCGGGGTATTGCTAACTTTCAACGCGGTGCTTGGCTTTTTCCAAGAAGGACGTGCCCAGGCAACCCTCACCGCCATGAAGTCGCGGCTGGCGATGACCGCCTCGGCGTGCCGGGATGGTGTCTGGAAAAATCTCCCCGCCGCCGAGCTTGTAACGGGCGACCTCGTAAAGCTATCCCTCGGTGGCGTCGTGGCGGCAGATGTTAAGTTGACGGCGGGGAATGTCTTGCTGGATCAATCGATGCTCACCGGCGAGTCCATCGGGGCGGAAGCCAGCCCCGGTTTCCAGACGTATGCTGGAGCGCTCGTGCGGCGCGGCGAAGCCGTCGCGCAGGTTACTGCGACGGGAATCCGCACCAAGTTTGGACACACCGCCGAGTTGGTGCGCACAGCTCATGTCGTCAGTTCACAGCAAAAGGCCGTTTTGCATGTCGTGCGTAATCTCGCGGTGTTCAACGGCATTTTGATTGTCCTGTTGGTGGCGTACGCGCTGGCTAAGGCCATGCCCATGAGCGAGATCATCCCTTTGGTTTTAACGGCGGTGCTGGCCTCAATTCCGGTGGCATTACCAGCCACGTTCACGCTGGCAAGCGCGCTGGGAGCCCGCGCTCTGGCGCGTGAAGGTGTTTTGCCAACCCGCCTTTCGGCGGTTGATGAAGCCGCTTCAATCGATGTTTTGTGCGCTGACAAAACCGGGACGCTCACCTTAAATCAATTAGCCGTGTCGACCGTTCAACCAATGCCAGGTTTCGATGAAGCGCGGGTCTTGACCCTGGCGGCCCTGGCCAGTTCAGACGGTGGGCAAGACCCGGTGGACGGGGCGATTCGTTCCGCTGCCGCCAAGAAAGTTTCGGTCAACCCACCCAAATTGGGCCAATTCAAACCGTTCGATCCGGCGACGAAAATGTCCGAGGCAACGGCGACGGATCCAAACCTTGGGGCGCTGCGCATCGTCAAAGGGGCTTTCGCCATCGTGGTAAAGATGGCGGTTCCCTCGCCGCCAGCGTCGGCGGCAGCGACTGAACTGGAGGGAAAAGGTTTTCGCGTGTTAGCCGTCGCGGCAGGACCACCTGCGGCCATGCAACTCGTGGGATTGATTGCGCTCAGCGATCGGGCCCGCGACGATTCAGCGACGCTGGTTACGCAATTAAAAACCCTGGGTGTTCGCATGGTGATGGTCACGGGTGATGCGCCCACGACGGCGGGGATTGTCGCTCATATGGTTGGTCTTGATGGGGCGGTTTGTCCGCCGGGGCCGATTCCAACTGACGTTCGCCCGGAAAGTTTCGCCGTCTTTGCCGGCGTGCTGCCCGAGGATAAGTTCAAACTGGTAAAGGCGTTCCAGAAAGCCGGCAACATCGTCGGCATGTGCGGCGACGGGGCCAATGATGCACCCGCGTTGCGACAGGCGCAAATGGGGATCGCCGTTTCGACCGCAACCGATGTCGCCAAGTCCGCCGCTGGCATGGTGCTCACCCAACCCGGACTCGTCGGCATTGTTGCCGCCGTCAAGGAAGGGCGCATCACGTTCCAGCGCATCCTGACTTACACGTTGAATTCCCTGACCAAAAAAATCGTGCAGGTACTGCTATTGGGTATTGGCCTCATCATGACCGGGCACGCGATTTTGACGCCGATGCTGATGATCATCGTCATGATGGTGGGTGATCTGCTGGGCATGTCGTTGACCACGGACAATGTCCAGCCATCCCCATTGCCCAATAACTGGCACATCGGCAAATTGACGATTGCGGCCATTTTCATGGGCCTTTCCGAGCTGGCTTTCTGTGTCGGCATTGTTGCCCTCGGTCAATTCCGTCTAGGCTTGGGCATCGCTGCGTTGCAGACGCTGGCGTTCTTCACCTTGGTGTGTGGAAATCAGGCCACCACCTATGCCGTCCGCGCCCGTGGGCGAATCTGGGCATCGCCCCATCCCTGCCGCTGGCTGGTCATTTCATCTGTGGTTGATCTAATCATTGCCGCGACCTTGGCGGGATGTGGGTGGCTCATGTTGCCGCTGCCGCTTTGGACGTTAGGTTGCGTGCTGGCCGGGGCCATTGCTTTCACCTTCGTCATGGATTTAGTTAAAGGATTAGTGTTTAGGCGCTTGCAAATAACTTAAATGGTAAAGCACCTAGTTTTCGTCCGGAGCAGGCGCAACCAAAATGACCATACATCCAAACGAAGCTTGGAATCTGGCCGAGGGGGCAAAGGCAGTTGCTTTTTTGGGGCGAGATCGATGCCAGCCAGAAAGGGCTTGGACGAAGGTCACCGAAGTGTTCGCCTAGATCGGTCAGCAAACCCAAGCGTTGGCCTTATATCCGGCCAACTGGGCGGTGCCAGAGCACGCGGTCCATTTTGGGCCGGAAGTTTGCTTGGCGGAGTTTACGTTGCCGCAGCCGGGTTCGGAATTATTCTTCGCCGCCATTTTGCCCGCGAGCGTTGTCATGGGCTTCCTGCCGGGCTTCCGGAGTCTCGGTTTTACCAGGTTCCCTCAGTGGCTCAGTGGTTTCCGGTTGGTCGCACCCGGCCGCAAAATCGGCGAAGGAAGTGAAGGTGGTGGCGAAGGTCTTGCTTTTCATAATGTTACATTGCGTCACGGGTTAGTGCCCGCTTGTCCTTATTAATTTGGCGAAGTTACGCTGGCAGTCGTTGCTTCACCATGGGGTGTTACCCTAACGGGAGGTTGAATGTCAGCCCCCGTCGCCATTTTTGCGTCGCAGGCAAACTTTCGGAGCGGATCCGGCTTCGCGAAATTCAGGACCGGATAACACCCCATTTCACGCACCGGTTTCCCGGCCTATCTTTCAAGCCGTGAGAAAACTTGCTGGAAAACCTTAAAAGTGATGCGGAAATTCAAAATTGTGACCGAGCCTCAGGAGCTTTGGCTCTAACCCAGCAATTAACCCATCCCTGACCAGCAACAACCAGATCAAATTAATGGAATTATGACAATGACGACGAAACCCAAGAAATCGGTGAAAACCGAAAAGCCGGTTTGGTTTATTACGGGTTGCTCGACTGGCTTCGGGCGTGACCTTGCTAAACATGTATTGAAACTCGGATATCGCACGGTGGTCACGGCGCGCAAACCGAATGAGGTAAAGGATTTGGCCGCCATCGGCGAGGCCCTGGTGCTCAAACTCGACGTCACCAATCAGGGCCAGATCAAGGCGGCAATTAAGGCGGCCGAGACAAAATTCGGTCGCATTGATGTGCTCGTGAACAATGCCGGTATTGGTTACTTTGCAGCCGTCGAAGAGAGTGAAGATAAAGCGGTGCGCCGGATGTTCGAAATCAACTTTTTCGGCCTGAGCCGGATGATTGACGCGGTTCTGCCGGGAATGCGCCAACGGCGCAGTGGATTCATCGTTAATTTTTCTTCCATCGGCGGCCTTCGTTCATTTCCATCGGTCGGCTACTACAACGCAACCAAATTTGCCGTCGAAGGTCTGTCCGAAGCACTCTGGCAGGAGGTGGAACCATTGGGCATCAAGGTGATGCTCGTTGAGCCGAGTGGCTTTCGCACTGACTGGGCCGGGCGTTCGGCGGATCAAAGCAAACGGCAAATCCCCGACTATGCGGAGACGGCGGGCGCATGGCTAAAGCAAGTGCGCGCCATCTCCGGCAAACAACCAGGTGATCCGGTTCGGGCTGCGAAAGCCATCGTCAAGGCGGTCGAATCCCCGAAACCACCCCACCGCCTGCTGCTCGGCAACGATGCTTACAAGGGCGCAATGATCAAACTCGAAGAGTTACGCAAGGATTTCACGGCTTGGCAAACGGTCACTCGCGGAGCCGATTTTCCGAAGGAAAAGAGTCTTGGTTCATCAAAGACCAAATGTAAATCATGAAAATCGCCATTAATATTGCCTGATCTTGGCGGGGGCTCATCTTATTTTCGGATTGAAGGCATTCCTTAATTTCATCCCAATTCGCGGTCACCCCCGAGATCACATTGGCACAGAAGAAATCCGACCAAATCGCGTAATTATGTTGCCACTTTTGATAACGCCGATGCTCGTGGTGAAGGAATTTTCCCTTTATTTGTCGCCTATTCGGAGGCGGCGCGGAGAGCGGTGCTCATTTTCATCGTGGCTAAAATGCTCAGCAAATGATTGATGGTTTAAACAATCCGCCCGGGTTACGGCCAATATTTACAGCTTAAATCTGAAACACAAATGACAACTCGTATTATCATGAAAATCTTAATTGTTCTGACCTCGCACAGCGAACTGGGTGACACTGGCAAGAAAACCGGTTTCTGGGTGGAAGAATTCGCGGCTCCTTATTATGAATTGGCGGATGCCGGCGCGGAAATCACCCTGGCGTCGCCAAAAGGCGGCCAACCGCCGATTGATCCAAGCAGTCAACTGGCTTCGGCTCAAACCAAATTCACCCGTCGCTTCGACCAAGACGAACCGCTCAAAAACAAGCTGGCGCACACCTTGAAATTAAGTGCGGTTAAGGCCAGCGATTATGATGCCGTGTTTTATCCGGGCGGCCATGGCCCGTTGTGGGATTTGGTGAATGATACTAATTCCATTGCCTTGATCACCGCCTTCCAGCAAGCGGGCAAGCCAATGGCCTTGGTATGTCATGCTCCCTGCGCCTTGCTCAAGGTCAAGTCGACCAACGGTAGTCCCATGATCAAAGGCATGAGGGTGACCGGCTTTTCGGACACCGAGGAAGCCGCCGTGAAACTGACCGCCGTAGTGCCGTTTTTGCTGGAAGATGAATTGAAAAAAACGGGCGCGCATTATCGCAAAGGCCCGGATTGGGGCGTTTATGTGGAGACCGACGGATGGCTGATCACCGGCCAAAATCCCGCCTCTTCGGCCGAAGCGGCCAAGGAATTGCTGAAACTGTTGAAAAATTGAACTTGAAGGAATTGCGCTTCCCTCTATCGCCATTGACGGAAAACTCCAAGGCCGGAAGGAAAACGAAGGCCGGTCTTTGCCCAGATGAGGTGCTTAGCCGTGACATTGATTACGCATGGGTTTCACAGGTGACGTCGAGGTCCATCCATTGTTTTTCAGGCTTTTCCAATTCCTTTTAGCAACGGAATCAGATCCGGATCGTCAAGCGCCAGCAAACGGATTTTGTTCAGTTGGCCTGTTGCCCCCGCGATGGTCATGGCTTTGTCCCACCATTGCGTTGATTCCGTTAAACGGTCCAACTGTGCCGTGTAACACGAAAGGTAGTAGCAAATGATTGGGTTCTTGGGGAAATCATCCACCAGGGGCGCCAAAATACAACCCGCCGCCTCCAACCCGCCGCCTTTCACCATGCGTGTCGAATACTCCACAACAAGAAGCCAATACATGATCGAAGCCAAAAAACCCGGACGTTTTGCCATTTTTGTTAATTTTCGCGTTTTTTCCTAAAATAAATTGCATTGATTACCAATGACTTGCGCCGAATTGTCTGCGCAACCCCGACTTTTTAAAAAGCAGAGCTTTTTCGTTGTTAACCTTTTTATTGGCACCACGAGGTGCCAGTTATGAGCGAGCACAAACATGGATCAGTATCGGGAAACTTCGTTGCGGCATACCAAAATGCCAGCAGGGACACTGGCGTCGGCCATCAAGGCACTTCGACAGTCTCCCGCAGCAACTACCACGCAAGCCGCTCCGACAAAAAGTTTGGCATCTCTCCTTCATCGGTGACCCCAGCTCAGGCAGCCAGAATAATCGGGTGCTCGGCCGACTCGATTCGCAAACGCTGCCGTCTTGGCGAAATCAAAACCATACCTGGTTTTACCAGACCCTATCGCATTCCCCATTCCGAAATAAACGGGTTGCTCTCTCGCTGAAAAATGGGGTTCCATCTGGCAAATTCCTCCTGCTCACTCCTCCACTGCCACCTCAAGATTCAGCCGAAAAAGTGAAGCTAAACAAAGCATGGAAAACACTGGCTCACGCATTGGAAGAAGTAAAATATCCACAAATCCCGTACCCCAGTTTCGTACCCCAACTTGGCTCTCCGAACATGGCTTAATATAAGGTGACATGACACAACACGTGCATTTCTTTTGTTGTGTTGAAAGCTGGATAAACTCAATGAAATCAGCTATTTAAAGGG
>Ga0302275_10001614_pt1 | contig 24202 bp, 13 predicted proteins | sample III_Bog_N2_2_FD_200229 | JGI IMG/M metagenome (GOLD analysis project Ga0302275, IMG submission 200229) | Peat permafrost microbial communities from Stordalen Mire near Abisko, Sweden - III_Bog_N2_2 | ecosystem: Environmental > Terrestrial > Soil > Wetlands > Peat | place: Sweden: Abisko... | reverse complement strand
GCGGGCATCTGACCGCCGCTAAATCCGTCAATGTAGATCGCCCCGCCATTGGGCCCAGCTGCCGGCCCCGCCAATGCCTGCAAGTCCGCCTGGAGGTCCTGCGCGTCGTCACCCAGCGCGTTCAGGTCATCTCCCTTGATAATCACGGATCCCGCGCTATCTGAGCTATCGGTGGTGACAGAGGGCGCTTCGGCGTCTCCCACCTTCACCTCCTGCTGCACTGCAACAATGCCAAGTCTCAGATCCAGAGTTACCGGACCTCCAGTGAGCGTGATGTGCACCGGCGTGGGCGTGGTCAGTTGGGCCGCGGATGCAGAAACCTCGTATGTACCTGGTACCAGCGAAGTGAATTCATACGACCCGTCGGTCGCCGTGGCAGCGTTGACGGTGCTTGCTTGCGGACCTTGAAGAGTCACCTCGGCGGCTTGCACCACCGCCCCAGTTTGATCAAAAACGCGGCCGCGCAGAGAGGCCGTCTGCGCGGCTGCAATGGCCGCAAACAACAAAGAAAGCAAGAGAGAATAGGCTATCTTCAACGAACAAAACCCCAATCCAGGGAAACCCGGCCGCGATGCTTTGCGGCTCCGGGTTTCAATCTGGTCAATCGACTCTATTTTTCCACCGAAGCTTGCATATTGGATTTTGATGGACCAGCAAGCATATTGGCCAACTCTTCATAGTGGTCCGTAGAGATGAAATCCGCCTTGGCCGCTCTCGCTGCCTTCCATCGTGTTATCGCAGCATCGTGAGATCCCAGGTTGTAGTCCTTGTCCCATCCCTGGTTCTGTTCGGCCGTGTAACCGTCCAGGCAATAGACGCCGACCAGGTAGCCCATCTTGTGACCATAGTCGATAAACGCCTTCAACCGAGCATCGTTCTCTGCCGTCCACTCGCCGGCCTTGGTTTCGCCGCCCTTTTCAATGAAGGCCCAGTCCAGGCCGATCCAGCGGTGATAGTTGTCAGCCTTCGCGATGATCAGATCGTCCGGATTCGCCAGGAACTGGTTATCGGTTGCAAGATCTTTGGCCAGCTTGCGTCCTGGGTTCGGATCCAGCTTCGGCGCGCTTCCGAAGGCACGAATCTTTCCGCCGACCGGAACCTGATCGTAGAAGAAAAGTTGCTTGTTGATGTCGTCCTGCTTGTCTTCGAGCAGCACTAACATTGGCCTAACCTTGAGTGGCGACACCTTTGAAATGTCGTCGGTCTTCACAGCCGTGGTCAGCCACTCATCGTAGTTGTCGAGCAGTTTGGCTATGGCGGCAAGGTGCTGGGGCGGATCGTTCTTGATGTCGAGGTAAAGAGTAATAAGCGGCCAATTGCCCTTGTTGCCTTCCTTCAGGGCCTTTTCGATGATCGGCTTTACCTTGGGGAAGAAGTAGGTTTCGAGCGTCGGATCGTCGCCCGAGGCATTCTTGGCGCCATGGATCATGAGCGATTTGCCATCGATCCACGACAAGTCTTGTTCCACAACAACCGGGTGACCTGTTGCGAGCGCCTGATCGATGCGCTCGGCAAACTTGCCATGGTCAGGATAGGCGTTGTGCGCCAGCATCAGCGTGCGTGAGCCGGGCGCGAAGGTCCCGGATTGGGCAAATGCAACTGTGGCAAGTGCGAAGCTTGCCACTAAGATCATCTTCTTCATACAGATCTCCCCAGTGAAATGGTTGAAAACATCCTCATTGCGATTTAGACAGCGCGCCGGACAGAGATTGTCTTTTGTCTCCGGCTGGCTGGCCCGTTAATCTGCGACCGGCGTCCGAATCACAGCCTCAAAACGGCTGCCGGTGATCCACACATGCTCATGGCTTCCAAAACGGATTGAAGCATTGGCTCCTTAAGAAAACCTGAAAAATGCAGACTTGTCACAAGATATTCATGAGAGCGTCCTATCATCACTTCAAGAAACAGGAAGGCATCCGATGAGAATCCTGGTGGCTGAAGACAAGCCCGCCATGGCTAATTTGTTGACGCGAACCCTGCATCGCGAGGGACACTCGGTGCAGGTGGCGTACGACGGCCAAGAGGCGCTCAACCTGGGGCGCTGCGGCGACAACGACGTTATTCTCCTTGACCTCATGCTGCCGCGTATCGATGGCTTTACCGTCATTCGGACACTGCGCGCGGAACGGATGTGCACTCCCACGCTCATCCTCAGCGCTCGCGACGCATTGAGTGACATCGTCCTGGGTCTGGATGCGGGGGCCGACGACTATCTCACAAAGCCGTTCGCCCTCGAAGTGCTGCTTGCGCGCATCCGCGCGCTATCTCGACGGATTCCAGTCAGCGCTCCGTCGAACCTCGTCTGTGAGAACATGGTGCTCAACACGAGCACGCACTCTTTGCATCGTAACGGCCGAGTGAGCGCATTGACGCGCACCGAGTTTGCGCTGATGGACCTGCTCATGCGCCGTGCCGGATCCATCGTCACTCACGATGCGCTCATCGAGGCTGGCTGGGGCTTGGGAGCCGAAGTGAACGAAGGCACACTCTACGTCTTCATCCGCATGCTCCGCGCCAAAATCGGAGAGACACAGCTCCTGCACACTGTTCGCAGCGTCGGCTATTCCCTGCGCGCATGAGATTCAATCTCTCCATTTCACTGCGGCTCACTCTCTGGTTCTCAGCAATCTTTCTCTGCTTATTCGTTGTCTTTGGCGCATTCATCTGGTTCGACCTAAGCTCATCCCTCAGCAGCGGCCGGGATAGAACCCTGGGACGGCGCTCCGATCGCATGGCCGATCTGCTGAAGCACATGGAGGGCGATTCAGCCGATCTCCAACAGACAAAGTATCGCGACTTCGTAGAGGCCACGCCGGAGGGAAAGATGATTCAGGCCTACCTTCTCGACGGCAAACGCCTGTTGCCGCCCGCCAGCGCTGCAAACGCAGACTTCCCGTGGCCGAAGGTTCCCTCAACAACTGCGGAGTACCGCTCCGATGTCTGGATCGGCGACCACCCATACCGCGTCTTCGTTCGTTCGGATTCCTTCAACGGTCAGCCAATACGCATCTTCGTTGCCGGCTCCCTGTCAGATAACCAGGGGTTGCTGGACCGCACTGCGGAGATTCTTGAGCGCTCCATTCCTCCCATGCTCCTGATCTCCGCGCTCGCAGGCTACTTCATCAGTCGCCGCGCGCTCAAGCCTGTGGTTCGCATCACCGAGTCCGCCCGCTCCATCACTATTGGAAACCTTGCGTCACGGCTTCCTGTATCGCCGAATGGAGATGAACTCGCCAAGTTAGCTGACACCTGCAACGAAATGCTAAGCCGCCTGGAGCAGGCGGTGAAGCGAATCACTCAGTTCACATCCGACGCATCTCACGAGTTGCGAAGTCCTATCACGTTTATCCGCACCACCAGTGAGTATGCTCTTCGCACGCCCGGCTTGAATGCGGAGGCAATCGACGCCTTTAAAAACATCCTCAATGAAGCCGAGCACTCGTCTCGGTTGATCGAAGATATGCTTTTATTGGCGCGGTCCGATGCGGGGCGCGCACAAATCGTCTTCGAACCGGTCTACATGGCGGAGATCGTGCTGCAAGTGGCGACCCGAATGCGCGTATTGGCAAGGGAAAAACGGCAGCAGCTTGTTGATCGCGTTTCGGATATAGATCTGCAACTGTCTGGAGATCCCCTGCTTCTACGCCGCCTGGTCTGGATACTATTGGATAACTCGATCAAATATACGCCATGCGACGGCAGCATCGAGATCAGCCTCGTTCGCAACGAGCAGTACGTGCTGCTTACGGTTTCCGATAATGGTATTGGGATCCCCGAAGGCTCTCTCCCTCATATCTTCGATCGCTTTTTTCGCGCGGATATATCGCGCGGCGAACAGGAGGGAACCGGTCTCGGATTGGCCATAGGCAAATGGATCGCTGAAGCTCACCGCGCAGTCATTACGGCTCGCAAGCTTAACCCAGCCGGGACCGCATTCGAAGTTTCGTTTCCGCTCAATGGAAACCAGCATCCCGTTTGACCGCTCGGTCCGTTCGGTCACGGGTCCTTGTAGGGATGATCGCGTTCAACGGCGACCCTGGTTGATCGGCACTACGTGAAGGAAACGCATTTTGACATCATCACGCTGCGTCTTCGATGAATTCTCCGTCAATCTGGAATCTTTGTGCACGCCATTTTAGTATTCGATGAATTTCATTTAACCCCGATTCATTCTTTAGGTTCCCTTTAGAGTGGCTTGCTCTAATGTGGCTATCTCACTCCTCAAAGCTCCTTGGACACTCTCCGATAGGAACTGCGGGTGCGCTACTTGCTATGTATCGTTCACTGATATTCGAACAATTCGATCAAGGGCCTCGCTGGCGCAGTCGCCCGGACGCTCCAGTGTACTGGTTAACGGGCGGAAGGATCGAGAAGAACCCTTGCGCCCGGATAGTCAAATCAGCCGACACTCTACATCTTGCACTCTCAATGGCAACCTAATTGAATCAGGAGGTTATTATGCGTCGACTTATTGTTGCTCTCTCCCTTTTGCTCTCAATGCTTCCTTTGGCCGCGCAGACGGACCGGGCAACTCTTACCGGCGTTGTTATGGACCCGGCGCAGAGCGTCATCTCTGGTGCCCAGGTCATGCTCAAATCGACGGAGACAGGCATTGAACGGAATGTCTTGACCAACTCAAGCGGTGTCTACACCTTCAGCGCGTTGCCTTTAGGGCAATACACTGTTTCTGTTACCGCGGCCGGATTCGATAAAGAGGCTTTCGAGAGCTTTGCGCTCGAGGTGGGAGAGACCCGCACTCTCAACGTTACGCTGCGCGTCGGCCCAGTGCATGACGAGGTGAGCGTGGTAGCCGCCACGCCGGATCTGAACTTGAGTTCGGCTGTCGTTGGCGGAGTGATCAACGGCAATCAGACAGAAGATCTTCCGGTGAATGGCCGCTACTGGGTTGTGCTGGAATCCCTGATTCCGGGTGCGTTAAGTTCCGGTAGCGGCACTGAAGACACCATTCGTTTCAATGGCCTCTCACAGGAAGACAATAACTTTCGTCTGGATGGGGTGGACGCTACGGGCATCAACCACCAGTTCATGAAACAACCATTAGTTGTCCAAGTTCCCATGGAGTCCATTGCCGAGTTCCGAGGAAGCAGTTCCCTCTACAGCGCAGACACGGGCGGCATGGCTGGAGGCCAGGTGAGCATGGCCTCAAAGAGCGGCGGCAACGATTTTCACGGGTCTTTTTATGAGTACCTCAGGAATAACTTCTTCGATGCGAGGTACTTTGGCTCGACCAGCCAGTCCCCGTTCAAGCTGAATAATTTCGGAGTTAGCTCCAGCGGCCCAATCATTCGCAACAAGCTGTTCTACTTCGCCAACTATGAGGCCGTGCGTGAGGCATTCGACACAGTGGTGAGCGGCTATGTGCCGACCGACGCATACCGGTCTCAGGTGACTGCAAAGTCGCCCGCGCTTGCCCCATTTGTGAACGCCTTCCCAGAAGGAAGCCAGACGACAGGCGACCCCAATGCACTGCTCTGGGTAACTAGCCAGCCTAGCCCGACGAACGAAAACGGCGGCCTGGCTCGTATCGACTACGCGCTGAACGACAAGACCGCAGTCAGCTTTCGCTTCAACACGGACTCCTATGCCAACACCGCGCCGGCTCTGGCCGAAAATACGATCACGACCGTTACCAGTCCAAACGCCGTCATCGATGTCTCATATCATTTTTCACCGTCGATTCTGAACGATGCCAAGGTAGGCTATAACAACGACGAATACCAGGACGTGGGCGCGGGCGCAACTACCGTTTATACACTCTCCGTTTCTCCGAACTTCAGCTATACACTGGGAGACCATTCCTTCCGCCACGACAATTCCTTCAGTTTTCTCGACGATGCCAGTTTCTATCACGGACGCCACACGTTCAAGGCGGGCATCGAGATTCGCCACTTGCAGGAAAACAAGCTTCATCCGCTCGTGGAACAGAGCCTGAGCTACATCAGCGAGGCGAATCTCATTAACAACGTGCTGGACTCCTACTCCTACAAACCCGCGGGCGTGGAGACGGCGGCACGCATGACTACATATTTTGGCTATGTATTGGATGAGGTCAAGCTTCGCCCGAACCTTACGGTAAACGCCGGCCTGCGCTACGAATACTATGGCGTGGACTATGAAAAGAACCCTTCGATCGGACAGGTATTCGACCCATTCACTTGCGGCTTGAAGTTCTGTGCTCCCGGCGCGCCATTCTATTATCCTGACACGCTCGACTTTGAACCGCGGCTCAGTATCGGGTGGGCCCCGAAAGCATTAAAGGGCAAGACAGCCATTCGCGTCGGCTTTGGCTCCGTCTTCGATGACGGACAATACGGCGGACTGTATGCGTTGCAGACCCAGATCGGACAGTCGTACGGCCTGACGCAGGCGAATTCGAAAGGCCTGGGCTTCCCAGTCACTCCATTTCTCGGAGCTGCCAAATCCAACATCTCCTACTCGGCCTCCGACCAGCATCGCAAGGACATGGGCGTAAACCAGTGGACCCTCTCCATTCAAAACGAACTTATCCACAACACTTACCTCACTGCGGCCTATGTCGGCAGCAAGGGAACCCACCTATTCCGGAAGGGGCTTTCATTAAATGGCGTCAATCCAGCCACCGGAACCCGCCCCTACGCCAGTCTCACCAGCGCAACCATCGGATGGACGACCTGGGACGCCAACAGCAACTACAATGCTCTTCAAGTCGGGCTAAAGCGCAATATGTATCGCGGTCTTCTGGTCTCAGCCAATTATCAATACTCGCATGGAATCAGCGACGGCTCCAATGGGGGCGGCGAATCGGACACACCTGAAAACAATAACTGCAGAAGCTGCGAGCGCGCGTCGACCGACTTCGACATTCGCCATAACTTCTCAACGAGCGCAATCTGGACTGTGCCCGTTGGTAAAGGCCATATATTGCTTGGCGATGCTAGGCCGGTTGTGAACGAGATGATCGGCGGATGGGAGTTCAGCGGCATTGGCATGGCGCGCACGGGCGTCCCTCTGAACGTCACCATGAGCCGCTCGGCTTCAGCACTCCCTGACTTAATCAACAGCAGCCAGCGGCCCAATCGCGTACCCGGCATATCGTTGTATCCCTCACATCAAACTCCTGGTCTCTGGATCAATCCTGCCGCTTTTGCCACTCCGGCGAACGGAGTATGGGGGAATGCCTCCAGAAACGCGGTGCGAGTTCCAGGACTTTGGCAGGGCGATTTGGCTCTCGCCAAGAAGTTTCCAGTACGCGAAAAGATGAACTTCAGCTTCCGGGCAGAGGTGTTCAACGCATTCAATCGGGACATGATCGGCAGTCCAGCCGTCAAGTGGACCGGCAATGGTTCGACCAGCTCTGCCGGCACGTTCGGCCAAATCACATCCGCCTACACTTCGAATTCCGTCGGCACCGGCACTCCGCGTGAGATGCAGTTCAGCCTTCGCTTTTCTTACTGACGCGGCGAGGGCAAATGACCGCACAATTCAAATACAAGCAATTGGTTGAAACCAGAAAAGGATCAATTCTATGAGATTCGTGATTCGTCTCTTGACTGTGCTCTTGGCACTGCCCCCTAGCCTTCAGGCCGCCACTTACAAACTGGATTCCCGGTTCCCCATTGCCGGCAACGGTGGATGGGACTTCATCACGGTCGACAGCGCCGCCCGCCGGCTATACGTCGCGCATGGAACGCAAGTGGATGTTCTCGATGCGGATACAGGGAAGCCCGCCGGTGTCATTGCAGACACTCCGGGAGTCCATGGAATTGCCATCGCTTCGTCTCTTGAGCGTGGTTTCACCACCAATGGTAAAGAGAACAAGGTCTCTGTCTTCAATACCAGGACTCTGGTCCTGATCAAGAAGATCGATGTGGGCGAGAAGCCGGATAGCATCTACTTCGATTCCGCGAGTCAACGAGTTTTTACCGGCAATCACGGCTCTCATAACATAACGGTGATCGACGCCGAAAGCGCCACCGTAATTGGGACAATTGACGTCAAGGGAGACGGCGAGGGATTGGTGACCGGAAATCATGGCACCATCTTTGTCGATTTGGAAGATAAGTCGGAGGTAGTGGAGTTTGATCCAAAGAGCCTCGAAGTGCTTCATCGCTTTTCGATCCAGGGTGGAGAGGCGCCAACTGGCATGGCGATCGACCGCGAGAATGATCGCCTCTTCATTGGATGCCACAACAAGGTGCTCGTGGTCATGAACGCAACCAACGGCCAGACGGTTGCGACCCTTCCCATCGGCGCAGGTGTCGACGCGGCCGGTTTTGATAAGCAAGCCGGTCTCGTCTTCGCCTCAAACGGTGACGGCACGCTCAATGTGATCCATGAAAAGTCGCCCGACCAGTATGAAGCCGTGGAGACGGTCACGACGCAGAAGGGCGCCAAGACCATGGCATTTGACAGGCAGACAAAAAGTATCTTCCTGCCCGTGGCCGAAATCGAGATTACGGCCGCTTCCGATCCCTCTCAAAAGCCCGTGCGCACGGTGAAGGATGGGACATTTGCTGTTCTCGTGCTCGCAAGGCCGCTGGACCAGTCTGCGGAACAGACACAACCGCTAAAGGCAGCAGGATCGTTCACACTTTCGAGTGATATAAAGGGCTCGTTCGATCATTTTGGCATCGATCTCACAAACAGCCGGCTCTTCGCCACTCCGGAACAAAGTCAGAAAGTCCTCGTTCTCGACTTGAACACGGGCAAACTCATTCACGAAATCAAGAATGTTGTGAAGCCGCACTCGGTCCTTTACCGGGCTGACTCAAATCGCATCTATGTTACCGACGGAGGAGAAGGTTCGCTCGATATCTTCGACGGCACAACCTATGCTCTTCAGCAGAAGATCAATCTCGAAAAGGACGCCGATTCGATTGGATATGACCCTTCCAGAAAGCTCCTGTATGTCGTCAGCGGAGGGAAAGATGCGGGAAAAACGTTCTCCCTGCTCAGCGTGATCGACACGACCACAAACAAGAAGGTCACTGACATCAAGGTCGACGGAGATACCCTGGAGGCCATGTCGCTTGACCTCTTCCGGCCCCGCCTTTATCTGAATAATCCGGCCAAAAACGAGATTGAAGTTATTGACCGGTGGAACAATAAGACGATTGCCGCTTGGCCGGTCACAATGGGCAAGCGCAATGTGGCGATGGCGCTGGATGAGGCGCACCAACGCCTCTTCGCCGGTTGCCGCAACGGGCAAGTAGTAGTCTTCGATTCAAACACCGGCAAGGAGTTGCAGTCTTTTCCCATCACGGCTGGCGTTGACGATTTGACTTACGATGCCGCGAGCAAGCGGCTCTACGCTACTGGCAGCGGATTCGTGGACGTGATCGGCCAAGACGATGCCGACCATTATAAGTCCCTTGGCAGGATCGAAGCCGGTTCCCAGGCCCGCACTGCTCTGTTAGAGCCCGAGCATAACCGCTACGGATACTCCTGCCGCGAAGCCCGTTTCGCCCGAAGTTGCTCAGCCGGTAAACGCCCCGTTCGCGGAAAGCCTCGTGCTTTCCATGCTGTCGACTCATCCAGAGTTGCGTAAATTGGGCCTTCACGTTGTGCCTCCAGGACAGACTGACAGCCTTATTATCGCGAATGCCAACAGCAGCAGGATTGGCTTTAAGTCGACCGGAGGAGACCTGGATGCTGTCAAGGATGGCAAGACCTACTGCAGCAAGAAAGACAACGGTGCGTTCTACAATCTCAAGCTTCCACTGCTTGATGCCGCAGGGCAGCGTATAGGAATCCTCGTAATGGAGATGCCCTTCACATCGGCCTCCGACAATGTCGATGCAGTGGCAAAGGCTGAGGCTATTCGAGCAGAACTGGCAAACCAAATCCCCGGCCTCAATAGCCTTTTCAAAGGAGAGTAACTCCGGACGGATTCCACGGCAAGGGTTTGGCGTGGATCTACAAACATTTCAATCAAGGAGATAGAAAACGATGTCACAGGACAAGGACTTTGAAGAAGTGAAACCGCAGGGCGTCAACAGAAGACAATTCCTGGTGACGGCCGCGCTCGGCGCTAGCGCCGTGGCGTTAACCAAAACTATCTCCGCCAGTGAAACCAGACCCGTTACTGCTGGTGCTCTGTCTCCCAAAACTCCCGCATCGGCACACGCATCTTCTTCCGCGTGGAGCTTCGGAGTCCTGGCCGATACCCAGTGGATCACCAAGGACGATGGTTTCGATCCCAACTCCGTAGCAGTCGAGATTATCGAACAGATCAACAAGCAATTCATCAAGCAAAAGGTAAAGTTCGTAGTGCAAGTCGGCGACCTCTGCGACAAAGGCACAACCGAGGGTCTTTGCACGCGAGCTCTATACGCGCAGTCCCTCTACAATGCCGGAATCGGCTTCTATCCTCTCCGTGGAAATCATGAGTCAAAGCAGGCAAATGCGCAGGATTTTATTCGCATCTGGCCGCAGACGCAGAGCGGAATTCACAACTCCTCACCCATGGGTGTGTTGAACGTCGATGGGTTGGATGAAAAGGCTCCGGCTGCAAGCGGCGCTCCATTTGGGTTGGGCAAGATATTGGGCAGCCCCGATCCGGATGGAAACGGTAATTTGAACGGCTTGAGTTATGCGCTGGATTATAACAATGCGCGCTTCGTCCTGCTCGATCAATTCGTTCCCTTGGACGGGGGCGCCTCTTTTTCGCTCGACACCACAATCGGCAAGCAACAGGGCTGGATCAGCACTCAACTTTCTTCTCGGCCGGCGGGAACACATGCATTTGTCTTTGGCCACAAAGGTCTGATCACCCAAAACCATGTAGACACGCTCTTCGGCGAAGACCCGACCGAAAACGCTCCGCAACAGGATGCATTTATCAAGAGCCTTTTTGAGAACAATGCGCGGTATTACATCCACGGCCACGACCATATGCATGACCGCAGCATCGTGACAACGACTGACGGTACGTCGGGCAAGGTGATGCAATTGCTGTGCTCTTCTGACAGTTCGAAGTTTTATATCCCGTCCGTCCCCTCAAACGATAACTTATACGACGAACCCGCGACCCCAGGCGGATTTGGCCGACTTCGCCAGACACCAATCAGCCAGGAGCTCAATACAGTCGGGTTCTACATCTTTACTGTTGACGGTCCGCAGGTGTTAGTAGATTTCTATTCCGCCGATGTCTATCCCGTGTTGCGGCGGAAGGAATTCGTCCTTTCCAGCACTCCGACGCTCAACTTTCTCAAGCGGGAAACCTTCGGCTACGGTCTCAACGGCCAGGAGTTCGTGGTGGCGCCCGGTCAGCCCTACACTTCTGTGCAGGATAAGTCGCCCGCGGGTACGGTGGCTAAGATTCTCAGCGGAATCAATGGCAAGACGGAGACGGACGGCAGTAACCGCGCGTGCAGCAATGCCGTCAACACAGGCTGGGCCGCAGCCACAAAACGCACGGCCAGCGACATTCTCACCATAACCGGCATGGCAAAGAGTCTGGAAAGTGATCAGACTGATGTCTATGCACTTTCAATGAGCTACAGTTCGAGCCAGGCGGCAGGCGCCGGATCCAAGCATGGCGCATTCGGGCTGGCCACTCTGGATGCCCATGGCAACTGGGCGAAAGCTGCAGGCCAAGAATTTGTATTGGGTCCCTGGAACCCGAAATATGAATTGGGAACCTACGGCGTGGATGAAAAGACAAATACAGCTTGGGCTGTCATTAACCACAATGGAGTCTTTGCATTTGTCAATGGCATCTGACTTTGGAATACCGAAGTTGCGTCCAATCAAGAACAGTTGTCGAGCCCTTTCCATTTCGAGGGCTCGACAACTGTCGCCTGAAAGTTAGGCCGCCGGGTTAAGGAACCGGGACTCGGTTTGAATCAATGGAAAAATCAACTGAAAGACCGTGCCCTCGTGCACCTTGCTGGTAACGCTAAGATCAGCGTCGTGCATCTCGGCAATCCATTTCGCGGTGGACAGCCCTAGGCCGCTGCCTTCGGTCTGGCTGCGGGAACCAATTGCATTCCGCAATCTACAGCCCGCACTTATTGAGAACACGTAACCGCCCTTGAAATGTTCTGTGGACTATGGCGCATCCGAATGCACTGTGTTATTCTCGGTTCGCTTCCAATGGAGACAAATTCCCGTCGTCTGCTATGCCTGTAGTTCGTCTGGGATTTGTCATTGGCCGCTGTTTGTATGTCAGACAGCAAATAGCGGCGAGCATGTCCACCCCCTTCAGGAGCGATTCCGCCATGATCTCGATGCCTCCTTCGGTCAGCCCGGCGACCTCCGCCGTTGCCTCCCTTCGTGTTTCCAGCCGTCCGGGGGCGCTGAACAGACTGTTCGTCCTGTGCATCGTTCTGTCGTTGGCTGTTCAAGGCTTTGCGCAGCAGTCGCTCCAGGTATTGCATCATCACGTCCCGCAGGTGGTCTCGAACGGGCAGGCGGCGAAAGTCGGATCACTCCCGTCTGATCAGCGGATGAATCTTTCCATCGTGCTGCCGTTGCGCAATCAAAGCGAACTGACAAGCCTGTTAAAGCAAATCTACGACCCATCCAGCCCGGATTACCGCCATTTTCTTGGCGTTGCCCAATTCACAGAACGGTTTGGTCCCACAGAAGAGGAATACCAATCTGTGGTTGACTTCGCCAAGACTCATGGTCTGACCGTGACCGGAACCTCTGCTAATCGGTTAATCGTTTCGGTCAGTGGCTCTGTCGCGCAGATCCAATCTACCTTCAACGTGAAAATGTGGCGATACCAACATCCAACCCAGAATCGGGAGTTCTTTTCGCCGGATCGCGAGCCGTCTGTCCCGACCGGACTGTCTATTCGTCATATAACCGGCCTGAACAACTATTCACTGCCGATGTCGATGACGGTACCCTTGCCGAAAGGTGCGAAGGGCGCCGATGTAGAGGGCTCGGGGCCGGGCAACAACTATGTGGCAAGCGATATGCGCGCGGCCTACTACGGCGGTACGGCGCTTACGGGCCGTGGACAAACGCTGGGGCTGGTTCAGTTCGACGGGTACGCTATCGTCGACGTGATCAGTGCGTTCAATGGAGAGGCGACTCTGAGCACATCGGGAGCCGATTCAGTTGTGAACTATACTCCGCCCGACAGCCAGACCACTTACTCGGTTCCGATTCATAATGTCCTGTTGGATCAGGCGACGGGGGCTCCGGGGCAGTTTATTTCTCCGATTGCGGACGCGGAGCAGGTTCTGGACATTGTGCAATCGATCGGAATGGCGCCCGGCTTGAGTCAGGTGCGTGTTTATATCGGATCGAACGACGTAGATATTCTGAGCGCTATTTCTTCCGAGAATTTGGCAAATGAGGTAAGCATTTCCTGGTTATGGTTGCCAGACGATCCTTCCTCGGTCGACCAGTTTTTTCAGGAAATGGCTGCACAGGGTCAATCGGTTTTTGTAGCTTCCGGGGACTACGGTGCCTACAGTCCAAACAATCTATATTATTTTCCTGCAGAAGACGATTGGGTAACTGCTGTCGGGGGCACCACTTTGATGACCAGCGGAGCCGGCGGTTTCTTTTTATTGGAATCGGCCTGGGACCAGAGCGGGGGGGGAATCAGTCCCGATTCCATACCTATACCGGCTTGGCAAGCTGGCATCGCCACTTCTTCAAACTTAGCCTCCACCACTTCACGGAACATTCCTGACGTCGCCATGGAAGCTGATTTCGACAACTTCAATTGCAACATGGGGACGTGTTCCGTAGGTTGGGCGGGCACCAGTTTTGCTTCTCCACGGTGGGCTGGATTCATCGCGCTTGTCAACGAACAGGCCGAGGCCGGCGGCGAAGCTCCGGTAGGATTCATCAACCCGTGGCTCTACAACACTGGGCAGAGCCCCGAGTATGGAAGCGAGTTTCACGATGTCGTCTCAGGCGAGAATGATTACGAGCCAGGTTACGGGTTTTATGCGGTGCCTGGTTATGATTTGGCAACTGGTTGGGGAAGTCCAGCAGGACAGAACCTGATCAACGCGATGGCCCCGCAGGCCGGAACCATCGGTATTCAGCTTTCCACTACCCAAAGCGGCCTGACCATCAATCCTGGCACCTCAGCTACAACCACAATCGGCGTGAACTACCTAGGAGGGTTCTCAGGGAATGTCTCATTGGCCGTAACCTCGACTCTTCCCAATGGAGTAAGCGCATCTTTTGGCACGAACCCCACCACCGGATCAAGCATTCTCACGATCGCGGCAGATGCCTTGGCCATCGCCCAGTCGTACGTGATTACAGTCACGGGAACTGCAGGCTCCGTGCAAGCCACAACTTATATAACCGTCAATACACCTACCAATGCAGTGGCGATTACCACTCCGGTCATGTCTGCCGTACCGGTAACGGCGGAAGAGTTCAAACCCGGCGCTCTCGTGCCGGTCGGCGGAACTATTCTCGGCAATCCGCAGAGCATTCAACTGCAATGGGCGCCAGGCATCAACCCTGCCTTCGGATGGAACTCTCTGGGCATCACGCTAAGCGCTGGATTAAGCGCGCCTTTTTCAGGCGCTACGATTGGAAGTTGGGATACATCTTCTGAAACTACGGCGGGCTATTACTCCATCCAACTCTCTGCGGTCTATGCGGAGGGCATAGTGGTGGCAACCACTGTGGTTTACCTGGAGCCGGATTTACTTTCGTCTAACTGGCCGAAGTGGATCGACACCGTGCCGGAAGTCTTCCCATCATCGGGAATCAGGCTCGTCGATGACGGAAACGGCAATACCCAATTGTCGTTCATTGAGCCTACGTATTTGAATGCGACGGACCCCGCGCCACGCTATCGCATTTTCTCCCCCGACGGTTCCTCGGATCAATCCGTGGCGCTCGCTTATGGAAGCTATCCGAGCCCCGCATTCGGACATTTGACGGCCGGAGACAAGGGTGCGGCCATTATGGCGGATGGGCGGAGCCTTCTCTCGATTGAGAACGGGAGTGCCGTGTCTTCGTTTCCTCTAGGCGGGGCAAATGTCGACTTCACCTTGGCACAAGCTGTGCTCGCAGACCTCAAGGGAGATTCGACTCTCATCACGATCGCCTACGGGGACCAGTGCTGGAACCAACTGGCGTTTGTTTACGCGTGGGACTCGAATCAACAACCGCTCAACTCCAATTTTCCGATTCAGCTTCCGTGCGAGAACGGCTTTGCGCCATTTTGGAATCCGGGAATTGCCGTCGGGGATATCGACGGAGATGGCAAGCAGGAGATCATCGCACTAGTAACACCCACGTCCACAGCATTTACTTTCTCTTTGTTTGCGAATGACGGTACACCGCGAACCTGGGCTGCGCCGACTTTCGATGGCATGCCTGAGCAGATGATCCTGGTGGATCTGGACGGGAATGGCAAACTAGAGCTGGTTGTAGGGGCCGATCCGCAGAATGGACAAGGGCTCATGCTCCATGTGCTCGAGCCAGACGGCACCGAACGGAACGGATGGCCCATCACCCAACTGCCGGGATTGCCCTCTCTTGCCGCAGGGGACCTGGCGCGCACTGGGACTGAACAGATTGTGGTCTCGGCGTCGAATCAGCTTTTCGTGCTCAATGGCGATGGGAGTTCCTTTTCGCCTGCGTGGCCGCTGACAACGAATCCGTGGAGCGATTTCGGCCCGGTGGTTCTCGCCGACGTCGATGGAGACGGATACCCGGAGATTCTGGTCACCAACTGGAATTATTCCGCACCTTCGGGATCCGCCAAGACCTCAACTATTCCGTCATCCTATTCCCCATCATCCTCATCATCGCAGGCGGTGGCAACTCCAGCCCGTTTGCAAACCAATGCTTTCGGATCGGACTCGACTTCGTCCTATTATGATCCCTTAGTGCAGGCCTTTCATCGAGATGGCACGCTCGTGAAGTCGTGGCACATCCCTGGCCTGCACGGAGAACAAGCATTTTATATGGGGAGCCTCGCTGTAGGCGATTTCAACCACGACGGCATTACCGACATTGCGGTTCTGGACGGCCTCATTTCGGGCGGCGGAACAGGTGGTTCGGTTTTAGAAGCCACGATGGAGGTGCTCTCCACAGGCTTCCCATACAATCCAAGCGCGAATGACTGGCCGATGATGAACCACGATGCCTACAACAGCGCGTCCGCGTACCCCCTCACTGTAAATTCCCCCCAGACCAACGTCCCAGCTTTCAGCCTTCCTTCAGGAGCTTACCCCCAGGGTCAGACGGTTGCCATCAACGACACGACTCCTGGGGCGGTAATCTACTGCACCACCGACGGAAGCACGCCGACCGCAAACTCAAATACCTATTGGGGACCGATGACGACCTCCACGGCCGAAACGGTGCGGGCCATCGCGATAGCCAATGGATATTCAGCCAGCGGTGTGGCTTCGGCTGCTTACACCATCAACATTCCCACCGCGACGCTGCTGACCATCTCCCCCAACTTGACCTCGCTGCAGGCTGCATCAAGCTACACGCTGACGGCGACGGTAACGCCGTCGAGCGGGACCACGGTTCCGACCGGCAGCGTGGTGTTCACCATCGGCTCGACGACGCAGACTGTAGCTTTGAACGCATCCGGTGTCGCTACCTATTCCACCACCGCACCAGCTTCCGGCTCGCTGACTTTGTCAGCTGCTTACCAAGGCTCGACGGAGTTCTCTTCGAGTACTTCCAATTCGCTCACAGAGAACATCGTCACCATTCCAGTCGTCACCTGGGACCCTCCCGCGCCGATCACCTATGGAACGCCGCTAAGCGCAGCACAACTGAACGCCACCTCGACAGTAGCTGGAAGTTTCACCTATACACCTGCGGCCGGAACGGTGCTGACCGCCGGACAACAAACATTAACAGCAACCTTCACTCCGACCGATACGACGGACTACACAACAGCCTCGGCCAGCGTTACGTTGACGGTGAATAAAGCAACACCGGTGATCACTTGGGCAACGCCCGCGGCTATCACCTATGGCACGGCGCTGAGCGCAACGCAGTTGAACGCCAAATCGGCGGTGGCCGGAACCTTCACCTATTCACCGGCAGCTGGGACGGTGCTGAATGCGGGTACGCAGACGTTGACAGTTACACTTACGCCGACAGATGCTACCGACTACGTGGCAGCAACAGCAAGCGTAAATCTAACTGTGAACAAAGCTGCGCTAACAATTAGCTGGGCAACACCAGCGGCGATCTCCTACGGAACGGCCTTGAGCGGGACACAGTTGGATGCCACCTCGAAGGCGGCCGGAACCTTCGTCTATTCGCCGGCGGCAGGAACGGTGTTGCCGGTTGGGAGCAATACGCTGAATGTAACTTTCACTCCCGCGAATCCTGCAAACTATACGGCATCGACCGCAACGGCACATGTCACGCTGACGGTGAACAAGGCTACGCCGGCGATCACCTGGGCAACACCCGCGCCGATCACCTACGGAACGAGTTTGAGCGCGACACAACTGGATGCCAGCGCCGCGGTGGCCGGCAGCTTTACTTATTCGCCTGCAGCCGGAAAGGTCCTGACTGCCGGACAGCAGACTCTGACCGTAACCTTCACGCCCACCAATTCAACGGACTACACCACAGCAACTGCAACCGTCACGCTGGCCGTGAACAAGGCCACGCCAACGATCACATGGACGACTCCTGCGGCAATTACTTATGGAACAGCGCTGAGCGCAACGCAGTTGGACGCGAAGACGAGCGTGTCTGGCGCGCTTGTTTATGGTCCGGCGGCGGGAACCGTGCCGGCGCTCGGCACGGATACGCTAACTGTTTCCTTCACGCCGACCGACACCACCGATTACACAACAGCGACGGACAGCGTGTTGCTGAAAGTCAATCCCGCACCGAGCTTCACGCTCGGCGCTTCGTCCACCTCACTGAGCGTAGCTCAGGGTGCTTCGGGAAGATCTACCATCACGGTGACAGGGCAGAATGGCTTCGCAGGGAGCGTATCGCTTGCGGCCTCCGGCCTGCCTAGCGGCGTCACTGCGGCCTTTGCCACCAACCCAACCACCGGCATCAGCGTGCTCACGCTGACAGCAAGCGGCTCGGCCACGGTCGGCTCCGCTACGGTGACTATCAAAGGAACCTCTGGCAGCCTGACTGCCAGCACCACGATTGCCCTGACGGTCGGTTGCACGCCCACCGCCATCACTCCCTACATTTCAATCAATGGAGGCTCAACCTGGACGGAGGAATCCAGCGCAACGGTAAGTTCCACCTCCGCGGTTGTGGACCTCGGTCCGCAGCCGACCAGCGGCGGATCATGGAACTGGGCCGGTCCCAACAAGTACACATCGACCTTGCGTCAGATCAATAGCATTCCGTTGACTGTAGGCACCGATTCGTATGTTGCCACCTACACCAACACCAGCGGATGCAGGAGCACCCAGACGTTTACGATCACCGTCAAGTAGGTGGACCGGTCGGGTTACAATCCAATCGATCAGCTATTCGAGCCGGCCCCCCCGCGGGGCCGGCTCGATCTTGCTGAACAGGTTCTCAAAGACCCCTACAATTTCGACTTCCTTACGGTTGCCACAGCCGCGCGAGAGCATGAGATCGAGCGTCGCCCATTGTTGCACTTGCGCGATTTGCTATTGGAACTCGGACGCGGGTTTTCGTTTGCCGGAAGCCAAGTGCTGCTTGAAGTGGGAGACCAATCGTTTTACCCGCACCGGCGAATCCCTGGATTCCGTGGATATGGTCGCGTGCGCTGAGAACGTCTTCGACTACGGTCTTCTGCGCCCGGTTCAGATGGGGATGGCGATCTGCAAACCGGATGGCTTCCGAGCGAGTCATCGCGGACTCGACGTTATTTTTCCCGTCGCGCATCCTGGGAGACTAAAAGCTAGAGGCTAGCGGCTAAGGGCTGCTGTCAGGGATGCTGCTCGACGGCGATGTTCACGCTGCCGGTGTTGCCGGTGACGGCGAGGCCCAGCATGTTGGTGGCTACGCCGGGAAGCGAGGCTGGGGCGAAGGTGACCGTGCCGTCGAGGGCCGAGGTGGCCGTGGCCGCCTGCGTGGCCAGCAATTCAGCCTGGGCGCAGCGGCCATGCGCGGGGCAGGGCGGCGCCCAGGCATAGAGCGCCTGGTAGAGCGTGACCATGCCGCCGGCCATGGGATTGCCGTCCATGTCCAAAACTCGCAGGGTAATCTGGCTGGCGGTTCCGCTCACGGCCAGGCTCTGCGCGGTTCCGGAGACGGCGTTGAGGATGGCGTACTCCGGGCGCGCGCCAAAGGCGGTGTAGTTGACGCACTGGCTGGTGCCGTTGAGGCAGGCCGTCGAGGTCACGGATTGGCCCTCGGCGAGCGGTCCCACAGTGAGCGCCTTGGCGGCGATGCCATTTGAGTTTGTGATCACCGCGCCGCTCTGCCCGGTGATGCCCGCTCCGGTCTGCCAGGCGACGGTCTGGCCGCTCAGGGGCAGGCCGCTGCTCAGCGTCAAGGCCTGCGCTGTCCAGTTGACCGTGGCTCCGGCAGCTACTGAGAGCATCTGCGATAGCGAGGCAAGCACCGGGGGCGTTCCACCCATGAACTCGGCCCGAAGGCTGGAGCCGTTGGTCAGCGATGCGGTGACGATCGACCAGGTATTTTCGACCGCCGTCAAAGTCATCGTTGCGCGGCCGTCGCCGGTGGCCGTGACCGTGCAGCTTGGCTGGCCGCAGCCAAGCGTCGCCGTTCCGCTGATGACCGTGTAGATCACCGTGACACCGCCGGCTGGATTCAGGCTCTGCCGCAAAGCGATGACCGAGAAGGGCTCCGGCACACCGATTGGCACCGTGCCCATCGGCTCATTGGCGCTCATCAGTGTAACCGCATCGCCAGAGCCCGCATCATAACTGATGCCGCCGGAGATGACCGCCGCGGCGTAGTAGATGGGCAGGTCGTCCACCTCGACGTCCACCGAGCCGGTGACGCCAGAAGCGGCCGGGGGCGCGATGGCCGTGATCTCATTGGGAGAGATGCTGGTGACCATGGCAGGCTGGCCGCCCACCTCGACTGTATCTGTTAACCGGAAGCCCATGCCGTGAATCACGATCGGCCCGCCCGCAGCCGGCAGCCGTTGCGGCGAGACCGCGTCGGCATAGAGTACCCAGCCCTGGTAGAGGTAGTCGGGCCGGCCGTCGCCGCGCTCATCGGCAATTCCCAGGCGCACCACGTCGTCTGCCGATGCGCTGACCCGCAGCCAGCTCTCGCCCGTGGCCAGGCCATTCAGTCCTGCGCCGAAGCCCACGGCTGCCGAACCTGCCGGATCGAAGGTGTCCCAAATGCCGAGCGCGGGCAGGGCCTTGGCATTGGTGGGACGGCCGGTTTCGTCCAGCGCCTCGGTGACGACGGTGAAGGTGCGCCCGCCGCGTACCGGGAAGGTGAACCAATCGGTCTGGCCCACCTGGCTCAGCCGCCCGCTCCATAGGCCGCTCGGCGCCAGGATGCGCGGCGTGGCCTCGCTACCGATGGCATCGCTGTAGCCACCCCCCGACGAGTTGGCAACATGGACGGCGAGAGTCTGCATACCGCCCTCCGCCATCGACGGAACGGAGATAGGCGACAGGCTTCCCGAGGGCTCCGGCGAACCATCGAGATAAGGGCCGACCGAGTTCGAGAGAATGTACAAAGGGTTGATGGGCTCGAAGGTGACTTGATAATTGGCCGAGGTCATGCCCGGCGGCAGCGGTATCCCGCTCAGGTCAAATAAGCCCTGCTGGGAGACGTCGTTCGATCCCCACATGGTCAGCAGGTTGCCGTTCAGGTCGGTCCACCCGGTGACCGGGTTGCCGTGGTTGCCGTTGAACGTCGAGCCGGAGATCGTGCTCACTGTGTACTGGTAGAGTGGGTTGCCGCTCGCGTCCAGTGGGCGGGCGACTACGTTCACGCCCTGCATTCCGACGCCGGTCTTGAAACTGATTGTCCCTTGAATCGAAACGGTGTTGGCGGCGGTGATCTGCTTGCCGGGAAAGCTGGCGAGGTTGGCGGTAGTGATGGGGTAGATGCGGTTGAGAGCGGCGATGTCGTCCCAGCGCAACTGCGTCGGGTTGGGGATGCAAGCGCCGCCGTTCGCGCCGCAGAGGCCGCTATAGGGCTGCATCACCGGCCAGCCATCCATGCCGCCCGCCTCGCCGTTAGTCAGCGCGCCGGGATTCACCTGCGCGTAATCCAGGCCAAGAATTCGCCCGAAGGCGCGTTGCAGCTCAAAGCCCATCATTTGGAGATGGCCGACATCGGTGGCGCAGAGGCCGTTCAGCACGATCATGCCGTGAGTGATGGTTGCGTTGGAATTGATATGGTCCAGCCAGAAGAAGACGCCGTTGTTCTCGCAACTGTTCTGCCCGGCGGTTCCCGCGCCAAAAAGATCGTCGATCACTGAGCCGTCGGCGTCGAAGATGATTGCCAGCGGGAAGCTGGTGGCCGAGGGAGTCACGTCGGCTGGCGCGGTGATGACGCCCAACTGGTTGGTCTGCTCGTTGGTGACCGTAAAGTCTGTGCCGCTGACGGCGATATTCGCGCCGCTTACGTCTTCGCTCAGCGTGCCCTTGTCGGTGAGCTTGACTCCAGCGGTTGGGACTGCGCTCCAGAGAGCTGCCGCCGAGTCAACCATCGCTGTGGCTTGTTGATTGTTGACCGAGGCGCTGAGCGGACCCTGATCGACGTAGTAGTTCACCTGTCCCCCAGCCCAGTGAACGGGCTGGCCCTCTGCCGCTGGATCGAAGTAGCTGACCCCGGCGACGTATTTGGGTCCGCCAGCAACGGCCGCCGCCGGTCCGAGCAGCAAGGCCAGAAGCCAGCGTGCAGTGCGGTGCGAGTGGGGTGTGCGGAGGTGAAACATCGGGCGCGCTCCGGGCAAAGTTACCGGCTCGCTTTAGATTCCGCAGAAGAAAACTCTGAGCAGGCTCCAAGGCGGTCACAGTCTGCTCATCGGCGCGGAAGCTTTGGACTGGAAATCCTTAAGTAACAAGAGGGCCTCATGAGTTTTTGTTGTGGATCGATGCAATAACTGCGCGTCTTACGGACAGATCGGCTCATCGAGCGGGGAACCCCATCAGATCTCCGGGTAGAAGTCGAAGAAGGCGTCCAGGCTGCGCTTGAGCTGGGTCTCGATCTCTTCGCGCGAGCCCTCGATCAGGTGCATGGTCACATGAGCCTGGTGGCCGTTGGCCAGCTTCAGCGTTGCATCCTGAATCTCGGTGACTTCGCCTTCGGGGAGCAGCCGCAGACCATAGATCAGAGTCAAATTCGCCATAAGCCTCATCTTATATGGGGAGAGGGCTCAAGTCTGCAAGAGCCTACTCCGAGAGCAACAGCATCTTCGATTCTGGCCTTATGTGGGGCGGAGATGCTCTAAAATCAACACGGGATGCCCATGACAGAGATTCGTTCGACCGTTATTCTTGGCTCCGGCTGCGCCGGACTCACCGCTGCAATCTATACTGCCCGCGCTGGATTGAATCCGCTGCTGCTGGAGGGCCACGAGCCCGGCGGACAGCTCTCGATGACCACCCTGGTCGAGAACTTTCCGGGCTGGCCGGAGGGCATTCAAGGGCCCGAGCTCATTGACAACATGAAGAAGCAGGCAGCGCGCTTCGGCGCGACGTTGCAACCGGCTCACCTGAATAAGGTTGACCTGAGCGCGAATCCATTTCGGCTCGAGACCTCGGATGGCGAGATCCTGACGCGCACGCTGATCGTTGCCTCCGGGGCGAGCGCGCGCTGGCTGGGCTTGCAGAGCGAACAGGCGCTGATCGGCCACGGCGTCTCCAGTTGCGCTACCTGCGACGGGTTCTTCTTCCGCGGCCGCGAGATTGCCGTGGTGGGAGGCGGCGACTCGGCGATGGAGGAGGCGCTCTTTCTCACCCGCTTTGCCAGCAAGGTCACGCTGCTGCACCGGCGGGAGAGCTTTCGCGCATCGAAGATCATGCTGGATCGCGTCCTGGCCCATCCTCAGATTGTGTTGCGCCCGAACACGATCGTCGAAGAGGTGCTGGGCGTAGAAGAGAAGGAAGTGTGCGGCGTGCGGCTGCGCGATGTGAAGACCGGCGAAGTGACGACTCTGCCCATCAGCGGACTTTTTCTTGGCATCGGCCACGAGCCCAATGCGAAGATGTTCGGCGGTCAGATCGACCTGGACAATGAAGGCTACATCGTCACGAAGGACAACGTGATGACGACGCTCAATGGCGTAGTTGTGCCGGGAGTCTTTGCCTGCGGCGACGTGCAGGACCGGCGCTATCGTCAGGCGATCACCGCGGCCGGGTCGGGCTGCATGGCCGCGCTCGAAGCCGAGAAGTTCCTCGACGAACACGGCAGCTGAGCCGCTACCAGGAGTGGAAGACGAAGAAGGCCGCGGCCACCAGGCACACTCCTGCTGCGGCGTGGTTCCAGCGCAAATGCTGGCCGAAGTAGAAGGTGACGAAGACGCCGAAGACCACCAGCGTGATGATCTCCTGGATCACCTTGAGCTGGACGGGCGAAAAGCGGGCGGCTCCCCAGCGGTTGGCCGGCACCTGGAAGCAATACTCGAAGAAGGCGATGCCCCAACTGACGAGGACGACCTTCCACAGCGCCTCCTGGCGAAACTTCAGGTGGCCGTACCAGGCGAAGGTCATGAAGATGTTGGAGAAGATGAGTAGAACGATGGTCCACATGGTCAGTTTTGATGCTGGCAAGGCGGGCAGGATTCGGCCGGTTGCACAATGACGGCGCTCGCCGAAAACCTTGAACGGCTGGAAGCGGAGATTGTGGAGGCCTGCCGGCGCGCAGGCCGCCCGCGCGCCGAGATCGAGTTGATGGCTGTTACTAAGACCTGCCCGGCGGCGGTTGTTGCCGAGGCTGCCGCGCTTGGCCTCGCGCTCTTCGGAGAAAACCGGGTGCAGGAGTTTGGCGGTAAGGCATTGCATGCAGCAGCCCTTCGGTCGGCATGCGGGAATGAAGAGATTCGCGTGCATCTCATCGGCCATCTGCAATCGAACAAGTCACAGCGGGCCGTGGAGTTGTTTGACGGCATCGACTCGCTGGACTCACTGCGGCTGGCCGAGCGGCTCAACGAGGCGGCGGGCAAGCTGGGCAAGCGGCTGCCGGTTCTGATCGAGGTCAAGCTGAGCACTGAAGAGTCGAAGGCCGGTCTGGACCCTAGCTCACTTGAGGCCACGCAGTTACTGGAGCGGCTGCCCGAGTTAGGGAATTTGCAATTGCGCGGGTTGATGACGATCGGTCCCTTTGACGTTTCCGAAGCCGA
>Ga0302275_10001613_pt1 | contig 24204 bp, 23 predicted proteins | sample III_Bog_N2_2_FD_200229 | JGI IMG/M metagenome (GOLD analysis project Ga0302275, IMG submission 200229) | Peat permafrost microbial communities from Stordalen Mire near Abisko, Sweden - III_Bog_N2_2 | ecosystem: Environmental > Terrestrial > Soil > Wetlands > Peat | place: Sweden: Abisko... | reverse complement strand
CGGCTTTAGATGGGATGAGACGGCTGGTCTCGCGGACAGCTAAGCTGTTCGGTACGCATTCGAGATGCTAAAAGGAGACCAGCCAATGAAGAAGGTTAGCAGACAGTTGCCGAAGATGGAAGCAGTTTCCACCAAACCCGAGATGACCGTAGGCCTGGATTTGGGCGACCGCTACAGCCACTATTGCCTGTTGAACGCCGACGGAGACGTGATCGAGGAAGGGCGCATACAAAGCACCGAGGCCCCGCTCAGGCGGCATTTCGAAGGCGAACCGGAGATGCGCATCGCCCTGGAATGCGGCACGCACTCGCCCTGGGTCAGCCGCTTGCTGAGCGAGCTCGGCCACCAGGTCATCGTGGCCAACGCCCGCAAGATCCCCGCCATCACCGGCAGCGAATCCAAGAACGACAAGAACGACGCCGAGAAGCTGGCCCGCTTTGCCGCCTACGATCCGAAGCTGCTCTCGCCGCTCCAGCATCGCAGCCCCGAGCGCCAACTGGACCTGAACCTGATCCACGCCCGCGCCACCCTGGTACGCGCCCGGACCATGATCGTCAACGCCTTGCGCGGCCTGGTCAAGAGCGCCGGTGCCCGTCTGCCCGCCTGCTCGACCGAATCGCTTCCCGCCCGTGTCGCGGCTGCGATTCCGCCTGCCCTGGCCGCAGTCGCCACGCCGCTGGCCGAGCAGATTGCGCTGCTCAACCAGCAGATCGACGGCATGGACAAGCAGGTGGAAAAGCTGGCCGCCAAGTATCCCGAGATCGGCCTGCTGCGCACCGTGCCGGGCGTCGGTCCCATCGTCGCCGCCGCCTACGTGCTCACCCTGGACCGTCCCGACGCGGCCAGCAACCGCTCGGCCGGCGCCTATCTCGGCCTGCGTCCTGGGCAGAGCCAGTCCGGCGACGCCGATCCGCAGCGGCGCATCTCCAAGACCGGCGACAGTTGTCTGCGCAGCCTGCTGGTGCAGTCGGCGCAGTATATCCTGGGTCGCTTCGGTCCCGACTCCGAGCTGCGCCGCTGGGGCCTGAAGCTGGCAGCCACGGGCGGCAAGCGCGGCAAAAAGCGAGCCATCGTCGCGGTAGCCCGCAAACTGGCGGTGGTGCTGCACGCCATGTGGCGCAACGGCCAGCGTTTCCTGCCCTTCCCGCAACAGGCGGCGGTGGCGGCTTGAGCCACTCCTCCGGCAACCGGAATGCGTTGCGCCTCAACCGCGTTACAACTTGAACGAAGGCAGTGAAGCAGCAAAGGTTCCAAGCAGGAGCAGCAAGGTTCCGAGCACAAGCAGTAAAGTTCTGAACAGAGGTTTTCAGTGAAAGTGGCAAGCGCCAATCAATCTCGTGTCCGGGTGACTGCGTGCGGCGGCTGGGTCGTCATAGGCCGAGCTTTAGATAGCAGCCCCGATTCATCCCCATCGGGCCCCATCAGGCACCGAGCTCACAGCAGCTCATATCGAGTGCGTATAGAAGCCCGAGATGAATCCTCAAAACACGAACGAAAGGCAACCGCAAAAGCAACTGCAACTGCAACTGCAAAAACGCCACTAAGGAAAAAACAAATGCAAAAGCAAAGACAAAAACCTTGACAATACCAGCCGTCTCATAGAAGCCGCCGAGGGATTGCAAACTCTTGAAGAACCTTCCCGCAGGGTCTAAAGCCCAACCACTTTTGGGCTGCGGCATACAGGCTATTGGACAGGTTCTGACACCGTTCCACCTCGAAAAGTCCCCACGCTCCTTGACCCTTCGCCGCGCTCTTCCGTATCCTTCGAGAGTTTCCGCGCGGGGTTTGGTTTCCCAATCCAACCCGCTCAAGGGAGATCCCGTATGAGCACGACCGCCTCGGCCGCACCTCCCGCCGCCAACATCACAGCGCAACCATTCCTGGTCCGCCGTGCCGCCGTTCTCGGCGCCGGAACCATGGGCTCCCGCATCGCCGCCCACCTCGCCAACGCCGGAATCCGCGTCTTGCTCCTCGACATGGTCCCAGCCGGCGAAGGCGACCGCTGCCGTCTGGCCAAAGGCGCCCTCGAGGCTCTGACCAAAGCCAAGCCAGCCGCCTTTTACGACGCTTCGCAGGCCGCCCTCGTCACCCCCGGCAACTTCGACGACGATCTGCCCAAGCTATCCGCGTGCGACTGGGTGATTGAAGCCGTTGCCGAAAACCTGGCCATCAAGACAGCGCTGCTCGCCAAGGTCGCGCCCCATCTCGCCCCACAAGCCGTCCTCACCACCAACACCTCGGGCCTGCCCGTGAACCGGGTCGCCGCGGGCCTGGGCGCGCTACGCACCCGCTTTTTCGGAACGCATTTCTTCAACCCGCCGCGCTACATGCGGTTGCTCGAAATTATTCCCACCGCCGAATCCGATCCGGCCGTCGTCGCTTCCTTTTCCGCCTTTGCCGACAGGAACCTGGGCAAGCAGGTAGTCTTCGCCAACGACACGCCCAACTTCATCGCCAACCGCATCGGCGTAGCCGTAATGTTTTCCGCCGCAACGTTGATGCTTGAGCAGGGGTTGACCGTTGAAGAGGTCGACGCACTCACCGGCACGGCCATCGGCTGGCCCCGCACCGGCACCTTCCGGCTGGCAGACATGGTGGGCATCGACATCCTGGCCCACGTAGCCGCCAACTTCCCGCAAGGCGTGACGCCGGGCGGTTTTTCATCCGTTCTGGCAGAAATTGTGAAGCGCGGCTGGCTAGGCGACAAGGCCGGTCAGGGCTTCTACAAGAAAGCCCGTGGCGCCGACGGCAAGGACGCCCGCCTTGTGCTCGATCTGACCACGTTCGAGTACCGCCCCTTGGCCAAGCCCGCGCTGCCGTCGCTCGACATGGCCAAGAATGCCGCGACTCTGCAAGAGCGCCTACGACTGTTATTAGCCAACGACCCAGCCAAGGACAAAGCCGCCAAATTCCTCTGGCCGTTTCTCTCGACTCTGTGGAACTACGCCGCCGACCGCATCGGCGAAATATCGGGCGACGCCGTCTCCATCGACCGCGCCATGAGGGCTGGTTTTAACTGGGAGCTTGGCCCCTTCGAAATGTGGGATGCGGCTGGCGTTCGCGAAACCGTCGTCCGCATGAAGTCGCTCCGACTCCCGGTCAGCCCCGCCGTTGAAGAGCTTCTCGATTCCGCTCTAGAATCTGCCCCAGTCTCCTGGTACTCGCCCGATGCTCCGCAGTGTTACAACCCCATCGGCAAAGCATGGGACCCCATACCGAAGCAGCCCGGCCACGCACGAGTCGCCGATTTCCGCCGCAGCAATGGTGTTGTGAGGTCCAATCCCGGCGCATCGCTCATCGACATAGGCGACGGCATCGGCTGCATCGAGCTCCACTCGCTCAAGAACGCCATTGGCGGCGACGTGCTGGCGATGATCTCCTCCGTGCTCAAGCCGGACTCCGATGCCGTCCGCAACTTTGCCGGCTTCGTCATCGCCAGCGACCGCGACAACTTCAGCGTCGGCGCCAATCTGATGCAACTTCTACTAGCCGCGCAGGAAGGCGAGTGGGAAGAGCTGGCCGCTGTGATTCACGGCTTCCAGCAAATGACCGCGGCCATCAAGTTCTGCCCGCGCCCGGTAGTAGCCGCGCCGTTTGGCCTCACCCTTGGCGGGGGCGCGGAGATTTGCCTTCACTCCGCGCGCCGCCAGCCCCACGCCGAGCTTTACATGGGTCTCGTCGAAGCCGGCGTAGGCCTGATTCCAGCCGGTGGCGGCACCAAGGAAATGCTGCTCCGCGCCCTCGACCAGGCCACTGCAATGGCGCCGCCCGACCCCAAAGACCCGCCCTCCCGCTTTGCCCAATCGGCTGAGATGGCCACCGCGCTCAAGCGAGTGTTTGAAACCATCGCCCTGGCCAAAGTATCGACTTCCGCCGCTGAGGCCCGCCCACTGGGCATGCTCACACCCTGCGATCGGATTACCATGAATCGCGAACGGCAGTTCCTCGACGCCAAGGCCCAGGTTGCGGCCCTCGCCGGAGCCGGTTATACCGCCCCGCAGCCGCGCACACAGATTCCCGCACCAGGTATGGCCGAGCTGGCCACCCTCGAAACCGGCGTCTTTCTCATGGGCGAAGCCGGTTTTGCTTCGGAACACGACCAGAAAGTCGCTCGCTGGGCCGCGTACATTCTGGCTGGCGGCCGCGTAACCGCCGGTTCTCTGGTAAGCGAGCAATACCTGCTTGACTTGGAACTGGAAGCGTTTCTCTCCCTCTGCGGCGAGCGCAAGACCCAGGAGCGGATCGCCTTCACGCTGAAGACCGGAAGGCCGCTGAGGAATTGACGTACGTATGTACGTATGAGATGATGAGCCAAAAGGAGAATCGTCATGTATCATGACCCGAAAACTGTTCTTTCTCCAAAAGAGAGAGTCAAGTCAGTCGAAGTGGTCTATGACGCGGGTCCGGTTCCAGGAAGTTGGTCCGTTGCGCAGCTCGAATGGGATAATTCCGTAGCCGTAGGAATTCGCTGGAACGGGGATCGCGAAAGCACCAAGGGGTTGCCCCAGGCCAGGGGAAATCCCACTTGGTTTATCGTTCCACCCGAATTGGAATCCGCAGTTCTGGCTGCTGCTAAAGAGACCAACAGGGTCGTCCAAACTTCGTTGCTTGATGGCTATCGGCAAATGGCTGCAGATCAGGAACAAGAGGCTGAAGCTGAGGAATGGACGGAAGGACTGATCGGCGATGCCTATTGAACGTGGCGAAGTCTACTGGGTTGCATTCGACCACAGTATTGGCGGAGAAATTCAGAAGACACGTCCCGCGATCATCTTGTCGAACAATGCTGCCAATCAGGTACTGAGCAGGGTGCAGGTGGTCCCCATTACGTCAAACATCGATCGTTTATATCCTGGAGAAGCTTTTGTCGAGGTTAAGGGTGAAAAGCGCAAAGCCATCACATCTCAGTTGGCAACGGCGAGTAAACTCCGCCTTGGCTCAAAACTCGGAGCTATTGGACGGGATGATTTGGTGCGGGTTGAAGCCGCAATCGGAGTGCAGCTTGGTTTGACGCTGAAGTAGGAACGATGGAAGGTTGGCTGAAGGTCGCGTGTGCGGGAATAGTTGGTGCGGGGCTCTTGGCCTTGCCAGTTTCCGCCCAACCGGCCAATCCGGCATTTTCGCCTCTCACCGAAGCCGGTCAGGTCGCGGTCGACGGCCGGTCCACGCCCTATCTAATCCGCCATCTCCCCGTCAGTTCGTTCCCGGAACTCCCCGCGGGCATCGTTGTCCTACTCAACCGCCGCGGCTGCACCATCCCCCAAACCTACGCCGCCCACCACCCCGAAAACGTAGTCCACGCCAGCCTGGAGCACGCCGGCTCCTCCGACTGGGCGGTGCTCTGCTCGGCCGAAGGAACCGTCTCCCTCTTGATTTTCTTTGATGGCGCCGCATCCGCCAGCCCCGGCCAAACAGAAAAGCAGCCCGTAGTGCTAGCCTCCACGCCGGAGACTCAGCTTCTGCAACCCCACGACCCCAGCGGCGTTCTCGGATTCAACTGGGGCATCGACCCCGCATCCCCGCAGCAGGTTCACGAGGCGCAAATCGGCCTCGAGCATCGCCCGCCCCGCGTAGACCACGATGCGCTGGCCGACTCGGTTGTCGAGCACCGCACCATCTATCACTTTTACGCAAAGAGCGCCTGGACCGTGCTCGAAATGCCGGATTAACGAAACCCAGGCCAAACGATCTTGAAGGAGTACCCCATGTCGGAAGCCGTAATCGTCAGCGCCGTTCGCACCCCCGTTGGCCGCGCCCCCAAAGGCGCCCTCTCCACCACGCGCCCCGACGACCTCGCCGCCATTGCCATCAACGCCGCGCTGGATCGGATTCCCGCCCTGAACAAGTCCGAAATCGATGACGTGATTCTCGGCTGCGCGCAGCCTGAAGGCGAGTCAGGCTGGAATATCGCCCGCATGGCCTCCCTGCGCGCAGGCCTCCCGGTCGAAATTCCCGGCGCAACCGTCAACCGCCTCTGTTCCTCGGGCCTCGAAGCCATCGCCATCGCCGATATGCGCATCCGCTCCGGCGGTGATCGCGTTGTCGTAGCAGGCGGCGCGGAAACCATGAGCCTGCTCCCCTTTGGCGGCGTCAAGCCTAGCCCCAATCCCTGGCTTGCCGAGCACTACCCAGCCGCTTTGCTGACGATGGGCCTCACCGCCGAACGGGTCGCCCGCCACTACCAGGTTTCCAGAGAAGACCAGGACGCCTTTGCGCTCACCAGCCACCAGAAGGCCATCGCCGCCCAAGCCGCCGGCCGTTTCGCCGATGAGCTCATTCCGGTAACCGTCACGTCCACCGTCCCCAGCAAGAAGGCCGGAAAGCCAGTGGTCACGGAAACTGTCTTCGCCGCCGACGAGGGCCCGCGCGCCGACACCTCCATCGAAGCCCTGTCCAAGCTCAAGCCTGCTTTTCATGCGCAGGGAACCGTAACCGCCGGCAACGCCTCGCAAACGTCCGACGGAGCCGCCGCCGTGGTCCTCATGGACGTTGAAAAAGCGAAAGAGCTAGGCATTCGACCGTTGGGCCGCCTGGTAGCTTATGCCGTAACCGGTTGCCTTCCCGAGGAGATGGGTATCGGCCCCATCGCCGCCATTCCAAAGGTCCTCAAGCAAGCCGGCCTCACGCTGGACGACATCGGCCTGATCGAGCTCAATGAGGCTTTCGCCTCCCAGGTCCTGGCCATCATTCGTACTCTCGGCCTCGATGCGGCCAGAATCAATGTAAATGGAGGTGCGATCGCCCTGGGCCATCCTCTCGGCTGCACGGGAAGCAAACTGACCGCCACGCTGCTCAACGAGATGCGGCGGCGGCAGGTTCGCTACGGCATGGTCACCATGTGCGTTGGCGGAGGCATGGGCGCCGCAGGCATCTTCGAGCGCCTCGACTGAGGGAGCCGTGAAGAATTCACCGCGCTGGCTGTGGTCGAGCGATCAAGGCTCGTAAATAACCCCATCGACCTCGATCTTCGAGCACCAGAAGCAATACCGGACATCTTTTCCCGGATGCAATTGGCTCAAATCCAGCGCGCGCCAGCGGTGCATGCCAACTGTGCAGCATAAGTTCTTGATTGCATTCGACTCGTGCTCGCGATGCGTCCAAAGCTTCGCCAGGGATGCAATGAGCGCCGCGTCGGCAGGACAAGGCACATTGGCTGAAGAAGGCTCTACCATCTCCCCGTGTACCTCCTAAATGCTTTGACACCGCCAAGCTCTGAATTGATCCCGGCGTCGAGGTCGCGCCAGCCCAAAAAACAAGAACAGCCGAGGATCAACCCCGGCTGTTCTCATCCATCTTAGCGATCTTGCAGTCCCTTAGTCCCTAGTCCCTTAGTCCCTGCCTTTTACGCCTTCGCCAAAACCAGCGCTTTCAGACGCGCGTTCAACCGGCTCTTGTAGCGGGAGACGGTGTTGTCGTGAAGAATGCCCTTCTGCACGCTCTTGTCGAGCACGGAGACGGTCTCGCGATACTGCGTCTGGGCGGTCTTCACGTCGCCCTTGGCGAGAGCCTCGCGCAGCGTCCGCAGGCTGGTGCGCACGCGGCTGCGGTTGGCGCGGTTGACTTCGGTGCGCGTTACGGTCTGGCGAGCGCGCTTCAGCGACGATACATGGTTTGCCATTATTCTTCCTTAATCTCTGAACCCTTTTTCCCGGTGCATATTTGCCAGCCCAGGTCAGGGGGGATGATGCGGGTCAGAATGCGGCAATACCCGCATCCCTCGCAATTTCTTAGTCTACGGGAAATCCAACGCGGGGTCAATCGCGACTTTGCGCATCCGGTGCTATCATCCACTCAGGTTTCCCTGGCACAATGGGCCCAACCGAGATCGGGAGGCGCACCACGACGCAAGCCACGACCAATCCCCCCACAACCACGCCACTCGCCCTGCTGGCGTTTTGCGGAGTTCTTCAAGCGCTCTTCTCCGCCATCATCTTCCTCGTCCTGAGCCCCGATGGGTCTCCGGTTTTGAGGTCGTTTCTCGAAACCAGAAACACAGTCGCTGCGATGGGCCTGCTCGCGCTGGCAACCGGGGCCTGCACCATTGCCGCCGGCCTCTGGAACATAAGCCAAGCCGGTTCCTGGCTCCTGGTATTCAACGGCATCGCTTGCGTCGCTCTCGGTCTGCTGTTGAATCTCGGCGCAACCAGACCCGTCACCTTTCGTTCCATTGCCTGCTTGATCGCCGTGATGGCACTCGGCCTGTGCCTCTACGAGTTGGCAAATGCGCGAACGCAGCCGCAACGTCCGGCGGAGAAGTGGCTCCTCGCCGCTGCTGCCTTGGTTTCGTTTGGCTTTGCTTTGGGGTTTCTTGCTTTCGCGCTGCGTTGGTTCAAATTGGAGCCTTCGCCCTCTGCGCAGACCTTCAATTGGCTGGGGTGTTACTTCGGGTTCAGCGCCATCTGCATGATGGGCATGGCTTTGCGGCCCTCGACGCGGAGGGCCTACCTTCACCGCATAGGCAACACCGCGTTGCCCATTGCCTGAACTCGAATAGCGTGGCTCTTACGACAGGGAGCGATCCTGAAAGCAGAACCTCTTCCCTGGCGTAGGCAGAACCTAGCCGGTGTAGCTGCCGAGGGTCATACTGATGTTACTGAAAGAGCCGTTCAATGCTGACGCTACGGCTCTTACCCCGGCGACCCATCCGAACGCCAGCAGAGCGACCATCAGCGCGTATTCAACCATATCCTGACCTCCTTCGTGGCTGGCCAGATCCTGAAGCTTCATGTAGACCCTGAGAAACATCGTATTCACCGTCGGCATCCTTTCAGCGGGTTGCTCGAATGCCGGAAGCAACCCCCTGTTCAGCACTATAGGTTGGCTATGGCATCAGTTTGAATCCCACATAGGTGTAACTGCCGGGGACACTTCCGATCCGAGCCATGACACCAGGGAGTTTGCCGCGACTGGTGACTTTCCGTCCCCTCGAACTACCCGCAGGGGCTGAAGCCCCTTGATTCCTGAGGCTTTACGGCACGACTGAAGCCGTGCCCTGTTACAAAGCTCGCTTCAATGGAGTCTTTGCGGCAGCCTGAGACGTTCGCTTGCCATGAAATTTCGAATGCGATTGCAATGACTCTGGAAACCTTCGACTTGATCTGAGGTTGCCTACCGGTTCCTGACTGCGGGCGATTGAAAGTAGTGACCGGCGAAGTCGAGGAAGGTGGGCCAGTTGGGCGCAGGGGTGTGGCCGCCGGAGTGCTGGCGAAACCCTAAGTCACCGGTGATCAGTGCTGTCTCGAGAGGCGGAAATTGGGTTGCTCCCAAGCCCTTCTTGCCTAGAAGGCGGTAAACGGGGCCCGCGGCTTGCTCGGCTTTGAACATCCCTACGGCGTCGGCCCAGCCGTCTCCGGGCTTGTTGTCTTCGTTTCTCGACATCAGGCCGGCGCCGATAAACACTGGCCGCGGGGCGCACAGCGCGATGAGTTCGTGGTTGTCCACGGGCAGGTCCGCGGGGGTTAGCGGGCCCGCATACTTCAGCAGGTTGGGGCTCATCCACTGGTAGAGTTGGCTGTTCATGAGATGGCTGAGCTGCTCGCCGTAGATGTGCCGGTAGAGCTTGGCGCCGCCTTCACCCGATGAACTGGTATACAGCACCGCAAACCGCGGGTCGTAGGCCATGGCTACCAGCGCCGTCTTGCCGAGGCGGGAGTGGCCTTCGATCGCTACTCGCTTTGCATCCAGGCTCTTGTCTGTTTCGAGATAGTCCAATAGGCGGCTGGCGCCCCAGGCCCAGGCTTTGAGGCCGCCCCAGTCTTCGAGCTTGCGCGGCTGGCCGTGATTCATGAGACCGATAATTCCTTCGGTGAGACCGGCGCCGTCGTCGGCCTGGAAGCTCATGGGTGACAGAACTGCAAAGGCCCAGCCCCTGGCCAGAACCTGGCGCTCCCAGGTCTGGCCGTAGTCGCCCAGCGCGCCTGAAGTTGTGTCGGAAATTGGGCGGCCAAGCGATGCTTTGTACTCGCCGCCAAAGGCCAACTCCATGATGACCGGGACCTGGGCTGTGGCGTTTGCGGGGGTGGTGAGGGTGGCGTCGATGGTCACTGAAATTTGAGGGTAGGTGGAGTTATCGACATGACCGGCCAGACGCCTGGTGACGACTGCAACATGGCCAATGGATTCACTGGTGGTGCTGACTACTTCCCAGTTCACCTTGGGCAGGTTGGCGGGAGTTGCCCCAAGGATTTCGCGGTCGAAATCCGCCACAATTTCAGGGCGGCGCTCCTTCCACCATTCTTCGGCAGTCGTTACATGCTTGCCATTCTTCTCTACGAGCGGATCGGGGAGGTTGGGGTAGACGTTGGCTTTGGATTCGTCCCAGTTGGCATAGTTCTCCCCGGCGGGGCGGAGTTCCTTGATGCCGAGCAGGTCCATCATGCGCCGATGGTCTTTCTCGCTGGCGGCCTGGATGGCGAGCATCTCCGGGGTTGGCGTGAAGCGGGGTGGGGTGGCCTGCGGAGCGGCGGGAGTCGTAGTGGCCGGCGGTGTCTGCGAAAACAGCGGGCTGGAGATTGAACCAACAAGGACGGAAAACGCTAAAAGGACGAACCCGCATTTCGCAATCGACTGGAATCGGCGCATGGGCAACCTCAATTCAAGCGCGCATCCGGGAGGGGAGCGCGAACGGTCCAAAGAATATCGATTTACCTTGATTTGAGCAAGCGGGAAGAGGGGGACGGCGGCCAGCCAGCTTCAAAATTGAACTCCACGAAGGCTCACGTTCGCCTGGATTGCGCCGATGAAATCCAAGAGTCGCACCAGAAAGGCATTTCGTCATGCATTGGTTACGCTGTCTTCCCGTCGCCCGCAAGTTTTTCTATGCCTTCGGCATCGTTTGCGCGCTCTGTATCGCTCTCGGAGCTTACACCTTCGTTACCTTAAGGAGCATCGCGGCGAAGAGTGCGAACATAAGCCGCGACGTCCTGCCTTCGGTCATTGTGCTGGGAAATCTTCGAGACGCTGAGAATACCACACGGCGTGAAGATCTCCACCTGCTGCTGTGCACAACGCCCGGATGCTTCACCGAAGAGGGGGCAAAGCGCCAGCACGCCATAGCCGCCTTTCGAGCGGGAGCCAAGGCCTACGAACCTCTCATCTCCTTTCCGGGTGAACACGATCTCTACCAAAAGTTCTCATCCGCATTCGAGCAGTATGTTGAGGGCAGCGATAAAGTCAATGTACTGTTGTCCCAGAACAAGACTGGCGATGCGTTGGACCTGCTCTTGTCCGACTCCATGAGAGTTCCCCTGGAAACCGCGCTGTCGGCAACCCAGGAAGACTTCGACCTCAATTCCAGAGAGGGCGGACGAGAGTCGGACGACGCCACCAGCGCCAGTGTCCGGGCCACCTGGATCGACACCGGAGCTACCCTGCTGATCGTTTTTCTTTGCGCACTCATCGGCATCGTTCTTACCCAGGTGATTGCACCGCGATTGACGCGGGTGCTGGCCGCGCTCGAAGGTTTGGCGGGCAAAGACCTGACCGCCTTTGTCCAGTCGACCGGAACCGACGAGATCGGGCGGGTTGCCGAGGCATTCGACACCGGCATCGGTACGATCCGCACTGTCCTGATGGCCGTGGCAAAGGCTGCGGACACGCTCTCCGCCGCCACGACGGAGATCAGTACCGCGGCCGTTGAGAGCGCCGGCAATGCGCGCACGCAGTCCAGCAAGACCAACCAGATTGCCGCCGCGGCCCAGGAGATGACGGCCACCATTGGCGAGATCAGCCATAACGCCGAGAGCGCTGCCTCAGCGAGCCGCGAGTCGGCCGAGACAGCCAATCAGGGTGGAGTGGTAATGCAGGCGGCGGCCACAACCATGGAGAAGATCGCCTCGGCCACCAGCTCTGTCTCCGAAAAAATGGCCTCGCTGGCGCATCGATCGGAGGAGATTGGCAAGGTGGTCAACGTGATTCAGGAGATCAGCGAGCAGACCAACCTGCTGGCTTTGAATGCGGCTATTGAGGCGGCGCGCGCCGGCGAACACGGACGCGGGTTTGCTGTAGTCGCTGGAGAGGTTCGCCGCCTGGCCGAACGCACCAAGGGAGCGACGGAGGAGATTGCCGGGACCATCCGCAGCATTCAGGAGGAAACGCGGGAGACGCTGCAGGTGATGCAGGAGAGCCGCACTGCCGTTGAGACCGGCATGAGTGAGACGGCGCACGCGCGGCGCAGCCTGGAAGCCATCATTGAGTCGTCGAAACAGGTGGAGCACCAGATTAACCTGATTGCCACGGCAGCGACGGAGCAGACCTCGGCTTCCGGGGAGATATCCGAGTCCGCAGGCCAGATTTCGCAGCTATCCACCGAAAACACCCAGGGCGCCGAGGAGGCCGTGGAGGCGCTGAAGAACCTGGCTTCGCTGGCCAACGACCTGGACGGGATGATCCGGCAATTCCGCTTGGATGGCGAAGCGCAGTCCGGCGGAACGTTCGCGGCCAAGGGCCAGCCGGCGTTTCACGCCAAGCTGCGCACCGCGCACTTATAACCCGCTCTGGAGATGATCGAGGAGTTTCACAATGAAGAATTCGTTTCGATGCAGTGTGATGCTTGCGGCGGCTGTGACGTTGGGCTGCGCCGGCTTTGCCCAGTCTTCCGGAGAAGCGGTCTACAAAGAAAAGTGTCTTAATTGCCATGGCGGCAACGGTCTGGCCAACTCCGGCGTAAGCAAGCTGATGAAAGTGAAGCCGATCACCGATCCGGACGTCAGAAAGCTTACCGAGGCGGAGATGATCCAAATGACCCGCGACGGCGTGGGCAAAATGCAGGCGTATAAGGGCGGGTTGACCGAGGCACAGATCAAGGGTTCGGTGGACTATTTCCGCACGTTTCTGAAGTAGGGCATAGCCGGCTCGGCGGGCTCCCCTTGAACGGGCCGGTTGAGGGTTGAGGTTTCCCGCCCCTTCGACAAGCTCAGGGCAGGCTCTTGCGATAGAAAAAAATCGCAAGAACGGGGCACGGGGCATTTGCGGCGAGTCCAGCGGGCGCTGGTTGCAGAAATCCAGCCACCTATGTTTCCGTGTTCTCCTGCGCGGCACACAATTCACACAACTTGCCTCTCCGCACCCGCCGCGCGCTATGGTAGCCTCCGGTTGTAGACCTTCGCCGCTTTCCCGTCTGACACTTCGCGGCCTGAGTTGCATCGAACTCCTGGGGGAAACACTCGCATGAGCGCCGTCAAGTATGACCTCGTCGTCATTGGTTCCGGGCCTTCCGGCCAGCGGGCCGCCGTGGCCGCCTCAAAGATGAAGAAGCGAGTGGCCGTGGTGGAAGCGCGCTCGGTTGTGGGTGGCGTCTGCATCAACACGGGCACCATCCCCTCAAAGACCATGCGCGAAGCGGTGATGCACCTCTCTGGCTACAACTACCGCTCGCTTTACGGAATGAATTACCGGGTCAAGGAAAAAATTTCGATGGCCGACCTGGCGTTTCGCGTGCAGGCGGTGATCAAGACCGAAATCGATGTGACCGAAGCCCAGCTTTCGCGGAACAACATCGACGTGATTCACGGACTGGCACGGTTCGTCGATCCGCATCAGATCCGCGTCGAGGGGCCGGGGACCGATTCCATTCTTGAAGCCGACCGCATTATTCTGGCAGTCGGCACCAAGCCCGCCGACTCGCCCAAAGTGCCGATCAACGGACGGACGATCGTCAACAGCGACCAGATTCTCGCATTGCCGGAACTGCCGCGTTCTCTGCTGGTGGTGGGCGGCGGTGTGATCGGCGTGGAATACACCTGCATGTTCGCCGTGCTGGGCGTGCGCGTTACGCTCATTGAAAAGCGCGACCGTCTGCTGGAGTTCGCCGACCGGGAGATTATCGAGGCGCTCAGCTACCACCTGCGCGACAGCCGGGTAACAATGCGGCTGGGCGAGGGCGTGCAGAGCGTGGAGGAGCTGCCGGACGGCACCGTGGTTGCCAATCTCGAAAGCAAGAAGAAGGTCTCCGGCGACGCGCTGCTTTACGCGGTTGGGCGGCAGGGCGCGGTCGACGAATTGAACCTGCCGGCGGCTGGCCTTGAGGCAGACAATCGCGGCCGCATTCCGGTGGATGAGCATTTCCAGACCAGCGTGCCGCACATCTTCGCTGTCGGCGATGTGGTTGGGTTTCCATCCCTGGCGTCGGTATCGATGGAGCAGGGGCGGATTGCCGCGGCGAGAGCATTCAACGACCAGGCGGCAACCTCGAACCCCAGCTTTTATCCCTATGGGATTTATACGATTCCGGAGATCAGCTTCATTGGAAAGACCGAGGAGCAGCTCACGGATGAGGACGTGCCGTATGAAGTGGGCATGGCCTACTATCGCGAGACGGCGCGGGGGCAGATTCGCGGAGACACTACGGGGAGATTGAAGCTTGTTTTCCATCGCGACACACGGAAAGTGCTGGGTGTTCATATCATCGGCGAGGGCGCGGCGGAACTGGTTCACATTGGCCAAGCGGTCATGATTCTTGGCGGCACTGTGGACTACTTCATTGACACCGTGTTCAACTATCCAACGCTGGCCGAGTGTTACAAGGCGGCCGCGTTCAATGGGATTGGCCGTCTCAACCGCTACCAGTCGGGGTAGGCGATATGATCCGGGTCGCTGGATTACGCATCGAAAAGGCATTGGCTGGCCGATGCGCGAGGGTTCCCCAGGGAGGGCGCAATGACAACCGCCATCGGCGTTGTAATTACGGAACACATTGTAGCCGGCAGGCTCGAGGACCAGCGTCTGACGGGCACCACGATCCGCTATCCCACGAGCACAGAGGAACTGGACGCACTGGCCGCCATTCCGGGCAGCGAACTGGTAGAACTGCTGGCTACCGAGATTGCCACGCTGGCCGGGCGCGAGACCGCACCCGTGGATGCCATCGGCGTGGCTGTGCCGGGGATCATTCGGCACGGGGTGGTGGAGGACTCGCCGAATCTGACACAGATCAAGGGCATGCGGCTGGCCGATGAGCTGACGCGGGCGCTTTCCGCACGAGGCATAACCGCGCCGGTGCATATCGCGAACGATGCGGACGCGATTGCCGCGGGAGTGGCAGCTACGCGCGGGCAGCTGAACAAGCTTACCCGCGTGTGGACGATCGGCAACGGCATCGGCTATGGACGCTGGCCCTATGTCGAAGGGGTCTGGGAGGGCGGCCACGTCACGGTCACACTCGATCCCAAGGAGAAGTTCTGCGGGTGCGGCGGGGCGGGGCACCTGGAAGGCATCATGGGCTACCGGGCGATGCGGATGAGGTTCCTCGACCTGGAGCCGGAAGAGGTTTTCGCGCAGGCCAAGCAGGGCGACCAGCGCTGCCGCGAGTTTGTGGAGTTATGGCATCGCGCATTGGCAGCGGCCACGGCTTCGTTCATTCATCTGGCCGGGCCGGGACGCTTTTACTTTACCGGGCATAACGTCGGCTTCCTTGAACTGACCATGCTGCGGCCGTTGATCGAGTCGATGGTGAAGATGAGCACGCTGCAAAGCTTCTCGCTGGAAATTCTGGCCCCCGACGACGAGACCGCGCTGCTGGGGGCAGGGGTTTCGGCGGTAAGGGCGCTGGCGTCGTAGGGGGAAGGTGCGCGTTAAAGCGCGTACCCAGTTTTCATGCCCAGTTTTCCAGCTTCAGGCCTTGAACCCGGCTGAACTCTCGCATGTTGTTGGTGACCAGCGTTAACCCCAGGCTGCGAGCGTGGGCGGCGATCAGTGTGTCATTGGGTCCGATGAGCGCCCCACGTGCTTTGAGCTCGGCGCGAATCTTGCCATAGTCGGCCGCAGCTTCGGCCGGGTAATCGAGTACCTCGATATGCCGCAGAAGAAACTCGAATGCCGCACGGTCTTTTTGCTGCCGCGGAGAAATCTCCACGCCATACAGGATCTCGGATTTCGTAATCGCGGAGATGCACACCGCGCTGGTGGGCACGGTCTGCAACTTCTCTAAGAGATTGCGGCTTTTGTTCCCCATGATGTAGGAAGCTATATCGGTGTCGAGCATGTACTCGGGCATCAAAACGAACGGTCCTCGAAGGGAAGCTCTTCAACCCCTTCCATGAACTCCTCGGACGCGATGGGATGCTCGGCCAGATAGGCCGACCAGTCCTTTGGGCGCACGGAGAGGATCACCTCGTCGCCCTGGCGCCGGATGAAGACTTCAGGGGTGGAAAACTGGAACTCTTTAGGCAGCCGGACAGCTTGGCTGCGGTTGTTCATAAATACCTTTGCAGTACGTTGCATGGGCGACCTCCGAATCTGGCATATACATGAGTATATGCCAGATTCGTTGAAATGTGAATAGGGGGTCAGTCCAGTCGCCGTCATCTCAAATTCATTCGTATGTCGCTACGCTCGGCGGATGTAGGTGCCGGAGAGGCGGTCGTGCCAGCAGAGTTGCTGCTCGTCGAAGACAGCCCATGCTGCGCCAAGGCCTGCCGGCGCCAGGGAAAGCAGAAGAGCTGGTATGCGGCGAAGCCTCTGGGCGCGGTTCGACCTCTGGCCGGCAAAGGTGCAGATTTCCAGACAGGCGTACTTCATGCCTGGGGTGGCCTTTGCCAGGGTGAAGAAAAAGGCCAGGTAGAGCACTCCGATGAGCGGAAGGGCTACAGCTGTACCCAGTTCAGCCACCTTGAGGGAGGGCGGGGTCATTCCGTTAGCCGAGGCCACCATGGCGGAAGCGAGGAACGATCCAGCGATCAGAGAGAAGTCAACCAAGGCAGCCAGGAGGCGGCGATTCAACGCAGCCGTTTGAAGGGCCACTGCAGCCGGAGCAGTCTCTGCCTTTTCAGCCTTTGCGGCGGCGGGGGCAGGGGTGACGATTTCTTCCAGCGGCTCCTCGTCCAGCTCGATGCCGGACCATTCGGTGCCGATCCAGGTCGCGGCGTCCGCTTCGGCGGCTGCACCGGTTGCCGCTGGTTCGAAGGAGATGGTGCCGGGGTCGACTTCAAAGATGCTCAACTGCCCGGCGGACGCGAGGGATTCGGCATAGGGTCCTTCAGCGCGGCGGGGGCGGATTTTGCGGGTGGCTACAAGTTCACGAGGGAACTCGATCAGGTTGGCATGGATGGGCTGGGCGGGTTCCACCAGCTCATAGCCTTCTGTCTCGAGAGCGCCGCGAAGATCGGCCTCAGTCTGCCGCGCGTTTTCAGCGGGAGTCTCAAAGACGGTTGTGCCATGAGAGGCGCGGGAGACAGCGGGTGCGGATTCGCGTACCGGCAGGTCGGCATCCCAGCGGATCTCGAAGGATTCTCTTGCTGTCGATGGCCGGGCGGGACGCGCGGCTGCCAGGGGAGCGGGATGTGAGACGGAGCGAACAGGTTCGGCGGGCGCTATCCGGACAGCCCCGGGAGTGTTGGGGCTGAAGAATTCCTGGTCCCAGGTTTGCGCGATTTGCGTGGCTTGTGTGGCAGAGGACAGAGCCTCAAGGCCGGCGAGGACGGATTCAGCGGCGGCCTGCGCTTCAAGGGCAGCCTTCGATGCGGCTTCTGCTGCGCGCACGGTGGCGCGGGCTTCATCGGCCAGCATTTCGCTGTAACTGGGCGCCTTGGCATAACGCGCGGCTACCCGTGCGGCGGCCTTGGCGGCAGCGCTGCTGGCTGTGTGGTTCTCCGCAGGCGGATTCTGGCCCGTCACGGGCTGGCCCTTGCGTCCGTTATGCTCGGCGACGCGACGGTTCACTTCCTGTTTCCACGTAAGCGTGTTGTCAACCTGCTGTGCGGATTGTCTCAAAGCTCCTGTATCCCTTCATGTGCGGCGAGAGGCTCTCTCGACCAAGCCCAGTGCCGCTCTCTTCGATCCGCGAAACCCATTACATCCGGGGCATCACGTACGTTGCTCTCAGGAGGGGTGGAGGTTACGCGGGGAAATGCAAGCGATGCCCGGATTGGCCTGTCCGTGACCGGTAAAATCAATCCGATAATCACCTGCTGCCAGAGCTACGCGATGCACGTCCCATCCAAGATGGCTCTCCGTTTTGCTATCCTGAGCCTTGCAACGGGTCTTGAATCAGGGATGCATCCTCGTAACTTAGTGTTTATCACGCTGCTGGGCCTCTGTCACCTGCAAGTTGGGGGACAGGCGTTAACCAATGCGTTACCCCCTGCGCAGCAGGAGGCAGCATCCTCTTCGCTGCCGGACGATCCGGCACAGGAAATGCTGCCGGTTGCGCAGGCCGAGCCGGCGCCGGTGACCGGGATACCGGTTGAGGCGGCTGCCGGCACACAGACCTGGGTGGGCAACACGTGGACCGGGAACGGCAACGTCGAGTTTCATTATCGCGACTATGTTTTGCATGCGGACCGCGTAACCTACGACCGTTCGACCAGTGAGGTGCTCGCGGAGGGGCATGTGCAGGTCGCGGGCGGCCCGAACGATGTGCTGATCAACGCCGATCACGGGGACATGTGGCTGAACCTGCATACGGGGCGGTTCTACCAGGTGAATGGGTCGCAGGGGGTGAGGACATCCGGCCGCAATGTGGTCTACTCCACGGCGAATCCGTTCCTGTTTTCGGGCAGAGTCTTGATTCAGACGGGCGAAGGCAACTACCGGATCGTCGACGGCACCATGACCAACTGCCGGCTGCCCAAGCCGGATTGGCAATTGCTGTCTCGCTCGATTGAATTGACCGATGGCCAGGCTTCCACGCACAATTCGATCTTCGAATTTCTCGGCATTCCGCTTTTTTATTTGCCGTACCTGCGGCATCCGGCGGAGGAAACGGGGCGCGAGAGCGGATTGCTGATCCCGGTGCTCAGCAACTCTTCGATCAAGGGCTTCATTGTGGGCGAGCAGATCTATTGGGCCATCGACCGCAGCATGGATATGGTGGTGGGAGCGGAGTACTACTCGAAGCGCGGCTGGGCTCCCAATGGCGATTTTCGCTACAAGGGACCAGGGCAGGACCACCTGACCGCGCGCTGGAATGCGCTGTTCGATCGCGGCGTGGAGCTGCCGGTGGGCACGACGACTGAGGCGGTGGGTGCGAATGCTCCCGTGAAGGCCGCGGTGCACTCAGGTGGCGAGGCGCAACCCCCGGCAACACCGATTCCAGCGATGGAACTGGTAAACCAGGGCGGCGTGGATGTGGTGGCGCTGGGACGCAAGGATCTTTCTCCTGAAACACGTGTTGCCGGAGTGGTGGAATTTCTTTCCAGCTACGTTTACCGCCTGGTGTTCAACGATAACTACTCGCAGGCGGTCAGTTCCGAGGTGGCCAGCGATGTTTCGCTCACCAACGCCCACAACGGGTTCATCCCGTCTGCGTCTCTGGACCGCTTCCAGACATTCGCCGGTTCCACGAACGGCGACGAGGCGAGAATCATTCACCTGCCGAACCTGCGGTACGACGTTCTCGACCGGCCGCTCGGCGCATCGACCCTCTACTGGGGGGGTGAGTCGTCTCTCGATTACATTAGCCGCTCCGAGCCGCATTTCCATGCCCGCAACATAGGCCGCGTCGACCTCTATCCGCATCTCTCTCTGCCGCTCGCCGCCGGCGGATGGAGCGTGACTCCCGAGCTTGCGATGCGCGATACTTTCTACACCGGCAGCCAGCAGCCGGACTTGACCGAGGCACAGGGCGGCACGCCTAGCATCAGTCACGAATCGCTGAACCGCGCGGATGTTGAGGCTCGTGTGGATATACGGCCACCGGCTATCGAACGGGACTTTTCAGTGGGCGGAGGGAAATGGGATCTGCGCCACGTGATTGAGCCGGAGCTAACGTACCGGTATGTGGCCGGCATTGGAGCGCGGGAACGCAACGTGCTGTTGGTGGACACCAACGACATTGCTACCGACACCAATGAAGCGGCTTTTTCGCTGATGCAGCGGTTTTATGTACGGCCGAAGGTTGCCCGGCCTTGTGCGCCAGAGGATCGGGAGCCCTCCGGCGAGTGCCCTGCGAAACCACGCGAATGGGCGAGCTGGCAGATTGCGCAGAAGTTCTATATCGACCCCGACTTCGACGGCGCGCTCATTCCCAACCGGCGCAATGTTTTCGACTCAACCCTGGACCTTACCGGCGTCGCGTTCCTCACGGGACCGCGCAACTTCACGCCTTTTATCTCGCGATTGCGCTTTGAGGCCATCGACAATCTGCGCATCGAGTGGGATATGGATTTCGATCCGAAGAATGGGCGGCTGGATTCCGACAACATCTTTGCCGGATACAGCTGGGGCAACACCACCATCGGCGTGGGCCACGCGATGCTGAATGCCGTGGATGAAAACCACGGCGCGGCATCGACCATCCAGAGCCAGCAGGTGCAGCCCTTCGTTTCCATCGGCAAGCAGAGCCGGGTTGGCTTCAACATGGCTGCGAACATGGGCTACGACTTTGTGCAGAACTCGCTGCAATACGCGGGCGTGCAGGCGGTTTACAACTGGAACTGCTGCGGTCTGACATTTGGCTACCGGCGCTTTGAACTGGGCAGCATTCGCGATGAGACGCAGTATCTTTACAGCTTTACGCTGGCCAATTTCGGATCGGTGGGCGATATTCGCAGGTCGAACTCGGTGTTCCGCGACCCCACGCTGCCGCCGGCATATTGATTTGGGACGTCCCGCGCGTCGCGGATTTGAATCTCTACAATATATGCGGCCACCATTCGTCTTCAGGAATGGATGGATGAGCCGTGAGCGCAGCTTCAATGATCGAGCAGGACCGACAGATCTCCGCAACGATCGCGAAAGAACGGCCCCGCCTGCGCAATTTCATCCGCAAGCGGGTGCCGAACGAATCGGACGTGGAAGATCTGCTGCAGGAGGTTTTCACCGAACTGGTGGAAGCTAATCGGCTGCTGAAGCCGATTGACTACGTGACAGGTTGGCTCTTCAGCGTTGCGCGCAATCGCATCACGGACTTGTTCCGCAAGAAGAGGCCGGAGAATTTTACCGATGTTGCGGTCGAAGACGATGAAGGCGTGTTGCTGCGGATTGAAGACCTGCTGCCTTCGCCCGAGGACGGACCGGAAGCGCTCTACCTCCGCAGCGTTCTGCTGGATGAACTGGAATTAGCGATTGCCGAACTACCGGACGAACAGCGTGAAGTGTTTGTCGCCCATGAATTGGAGGGGCGCAGCTTCAAGGAGCTGTCGATAGAAAGCGGCAAAAACATCAACACATTGCTCTCACGGAAGCGCTACGCGGTCCTTTATCTGCGCGAGCGGTTGCAGAGCATTCACGACGAATTCTTGAGGAAATGAGGAACACGCAATGAGAAAGAAATGGTGGATTTTTCTAGTAGCCCCGCCGGCGCTCGTGCTTTTTGTCGCGATCTTCGGCGAGATCGTGATGCATCTGTGGAACTGGCTCGCGCCCACGCTGTTTGGATGGCATCAGATTACATTCTGGCAGGCGCTTGGACTGCTGTTGCTCAGCCGGATTCTGTTCGGCGGGTTTGGCGGGCATGGACGCGACCGCGGCAGATGGGGCAGGCCATCGGCCAGGCGCTGGGAGCGCATGACGCCGGAGGAGCGCGAGAATTTCCGACAGAGAATGCAGGCACGCTGCGGCGGCTGGGGCGCACCGCCGAGGGAAACGAACGAGCCTGCGTGATACTACAGTTGGCGGGTGGCACCGGTCCCTACGAATGTAATTTGTGCCCCATGATTGGGTGCCCCCGGTCCCTCGCTTTGGGGAACGGGGAGGTCCAACTACCCAGCCGCGCGGGAAGCCATCACGGATCCCCGTAAACGCCGCGGGATTAAGGAACGAGGCTGAGCCTGGATTGTCGCCAAACCGGAGATTTGAGATGAAACTGCTTGTTGGGTTGAATCGACAGTCTCTGGCGTTCCCACCGAGTCAAATCAACCACAGGATACAAGCATCCATTCGTTTCGGCGGTCATTCAAGTTTTTCGTAGCCTTTCGCTTTCCCGTGCGTCAACCTATTATTCGCTGGGGGAGAAGGGTCTCAAATGGGCGGCAGCAAAGGCGACTGGGGTATTCTTTTCTGAGAGGGACTTAATTTGTCACGCATTCAGATAGTGGCTGGGTTGCTTGCATTTTGCATGACTGCAGGCTGCAAAGCCCAAACCGCACCGCCCGCTCAGAATTCGCCCGACGCAGCTTTGATGAATCGCCGCATCGAGGTCATGGTTCGCTCCGAGTTCAACATACCGCAGGACTATACGGTAACCCTTGGCGCTCGCAAGCCGAGCCAGATTGGCGGCTACGACTCCCTGCCGGTTACGCTTTCGCGCGGAGAAAAGACGCAGGTGGTCAACTTTTTGCTCTCCACCGACGGCAAGACGCTGGCCAAGCTGGAGACGTTTGACCTGGCCAAGGATCCCGTATTCTCGATCAACGTTGAGGGCCGGCCGATACGCGGCAATCCCGCAGCCAAGGTGACGGTGATCAACTTCGACGACCTGGAATGCCCGTACTGCGCTCGCCTGCATGCGTCGCTGTTTCCGGACACAATAGCGCGGTACAAGGACACGGTTCGATTTATTTACAAGGACAACCCGCTGCCGGCGGAGATGCACCCCTGGGCCATGCACGCGGCCGTGGATGCCAACTGCCTGGCGGCACAAAGCGGTTACGTCTATTGGGCGTACGTCGATTATCTGCACGGCCACGGCTCGGAGGTAACGGGCCCCGACCGCAATCTGCCCAAGAGCGTTGCGGCGCTGGATCGCATTGCACGCCAGGAGGCCACGGTGGGCAAGCTTGACGCGACAAAGCTGGACGCCTGTCTGGCCAAACAGGACGAGGCGGAGGTGCATGCATCGTTGCGGGAAGCCGAGAGGCTGAGGATTGAGTCCGCGCCCGCGGTGTTCATCGATGGCGAGCGCGTGGACGGTGCGGTGCCTGAGGAGCAACTCTGGCTGGTGATCGACCGGGCACTGCGCGCCGCCGGTGAAGTACCGCCGCCTGCTCCGCAACCGGCCCCGGCTGCCGCTCCGGCACCGCCCGCCCAGCCCTCTGGAGGCGGAAAATAGGATGGCGCGCAGGTATCGCTTCACCATCTGGGGGATTTATCCTTGAAGGCTGGGGTCTACTTCGACCCCTTTTGGGAATGCTGGGTTGTGGATCGGCCCCATAGGAGACTTCAGTTTGCAAGTTGAATCTTTTCTTCAGGATCATGCACATTTCGCCGCTCTCATGCTGGTAAGTGGGGCCATGCTGGCCCCTTTCTCCGGTTGCAACCGGACCCCCTCGGCGGATGTCGTGGCCACTGTGAACAACAAGGATATTCTTGGCTCGGAGCTTGATCGGCAATATCAGATCGTCAAGATGAGTCAGGGGCAGGCCCCACAGGATCCCTCGCCGGAGCAACGTGACATTGCGCGGCTTGCAATTCTCCGCCAGATGATCGACGAAGAGATTCTGCAACAGCGGGCCGCCAAGCTGAATGTGACCGCATCCGACGAAGACGTGCAGGCCAAACTCACGGAGATGAAACTGCCGTACACCCAGGAGGAGTTTGACAAGCAACTGGAGCAGCGCAAAGAGACTCTGGACGACCTGAAACGCGAACTGCGCCGCAGCTTGACGGACACCAAGCTGACGAACAAAGAGATCGACTCGAAAATCAATATCACCGACGCCGAGATTACGGGCTTTTACGCTGCGCACAAGGCGGATTTCAACTTCATTGAGCCCCGCTACAACATTGCCAGGATCGTGGTTACGAACAATCCTTCGTCGCAGACGAACAACCTGCAGAACAATAAGGCTGCCGGAGAGACGGACGCGAAGAACAAGATCGAGGCCCTGCACAAGAAGCTGGAGAATGGCGACGACTTCGGGGCGTTGGCGATGAATTATTCAGAGGATAAAGACACCAATTCGAATGGCGGCGATATGGGTTTCATGCCCGAGTCGCAATTGCACGATGCCAACCTGGAAATCTACAACGCCATTAGCAAGCTCAAGCCGGGCCAGTTCACGGATGTTTTTCCGATCGTGAATCCCGCCTCACACAAGACGGAAGGCTATGCCATCTACAAGCTGATCTCGAAGGAAGTGGCGGGGCAGCGGACGTTGAATAACGTGCAGGTGCAGGCGGCGATTCGCCAGAGCCTGAGGGAAGGCCATGCGCAATTGCTGAGGACTGCATACCTGGAGAAGCTGCGCGACGAGGCCAAGGTGCATAACTACCTGGCCGACCAGATCCTCAATGAGGGCGCTAAGTAGAGTTCTCCGAGCCTGTCCAAAAAACTTCGATTTGCGTGAAGGGTACGGGCTTCAGCCCGTACATTTCAGCCAATAAGTCGTT